>Ga0210019_1002189_pt1 | contig 19357 bp, 14 predicted proteins | sample CryGeyCG2114_020_2_FD_183969 | JGI IMG/M metagenome (GOLD analysis project Ga0210019, IMG submission 183969) | Groundwater microbial communities from aquifer - Crystal Geyser CG11_big_fil_rev_8/21/14_0.20 (SPAdes) (version 2) | ecosystem: Environmental > Aquatic > Deep subsurface > Groundwater ...
CCGGCGGGTGATCATTTATGGGTGGCGCGCGCCGCTGCCGGTTACGATCGCGGCCATGACACTTATGGCCCGGTGCCGCCGTACAGCGGAGGATATACCGGGTTCGCCAATCTGGACTGGACAACTCCCCAAGCTGCGTCATCCGGAAGCTGGGGCGGCGACGGCTCATGGTCAACAACGTCCAGCGGAAACTTGACCATCAACGTTGTTAACGACCATGCCTATCATTTTACAACCTATCTTTACGTCAACCAGGCGACAACGCTCCCTGTTTCTTATTCGCCGAGCGATGTGGTCGGAACATGGATCAACGGCGATTATGCGCAAAATTCCGGCCAATCGTGGAATCTTCAAGCAGGGCTCAATCTGATTGATTTGACGGTTTACCATCAGCACGCGAGTTTTCCGTTCACCCTCAATTATGATTTGGCCAACAATGTTCAGGTCATGAATTCCGAAGCTCCGATTACGGCGCAGTTGACCGGCGATTTCAACGCCGACAGCATGGGCGATCTGGCGCGGGTGGATGCGGCGACAGGCAAGCTTTATGTGTCATTATCCAGTTGTCTGAATTTTCAGCCGGAAGTCGAATGGCTCTCGGGCATCGGAACTAACGATAAAGTCGTTCTCGGCGATTTCAATGCCGACGGCCGAACCGATGTGACGGTCTACCGCAACGCGACAACCGCCTGGGATATGTATTTTTCCAGCGGAAGCGCGTTCACCAGTCAGGGCCAATGGGTCATCGGCTTCGGCACTAGCGGCCAGCGCGCCGCGGTCGATTACAACAGCGACGGCTCGACAGACATATTAGTGATTCACAGCGACAGCAGTCTGTGGGCGGAAGTCGCTATTAATACGGGAACGAATTTCAATCCGGACATTATCGCGGATGTCACCATCGGAACGCCGCCGCAGACCGGTTCGGTCGGGGATTTCAACGGCGACGGGTTGGTGGATTATGCGGTTCATACCAAATCCTCCGGTTCCTGGACGATTCAGGCCAACCCCGGAGCGGTCAATCAGCAGCCGTGGAACGTCTGGTCAGCGGTCAGCAATTTCGGCGCCGGATTTGATCCGGTCACAGCGGACTTCAACGGCGACGGGTTCACGGATATCGGATTTTACAATTACAACTCGGGCAAAATCAATTACCGCCGCAGCAACGGCTCGGGATTTGAGCCTTACGAAGAACTTCCCGTGACCTTCGGCATCACAACATCCACGGCGCAAGTCACGCCCGTGGATTTAAACGGCGATACGCGGCTGGATATCATCGTGTCCAATTCCGTCACCGGCGCCGATGAGATCGCCTATTCCAATTCAGAAGTTCCCGATCTTTTATCCACAGTTGAAAACGGCATCGGCGGGGAGACCGCCATCGCTTACGGCCCGGCGCATGTTTGCGACTGTTCCTATTTGCCGTTTCCGATCCAGGTCGTCAACTCCGTCACCGCATCCAACAACACCGGTGATTCTTACACGACCTTTTACGAATATTCGGAAGCCGTCTGGGATGTGGGCGACCGTGAGTTTCGCGGATTCAGCCTCGCCAAGGTGATCGATCCCAACGGCAATTATTCCGAGACGAATTATCTGACCGATGACATATATAAGGGAAGACCGTCGGAGCAGAGAACGTATGACTCCAATGACAATCTCTTTGGCAAGACCGTCAACACCTGGGACAAGCAGACCATCGCCGCCGGCGTGGATTTTGTGTTCCTGAAACGCAAAGACAATTACGTTTATGACGGCGACGCAACCGGACGGCGCACCGCTGAAGAATTCTTCTACGCGGAGACTTCCCAATACGGCAATTTGACCAAAGCGGTTCAACTTGGCGAAGTCAACTTGACCACCGGCGCGGATACTGGAACAGACTCCCGCACGATTGAAACGACCTACGTTAAGAATACAGCTTCCAACAAATGGCTTCTGGGTTTTCCTAATTTGACAACCGTCAAAGATCACAACCAGACGCTCGTGCGCAAAACATGGTTTTATTACGACAGTTCAACCGATAACAATGCGGCACCCACCAAAGGTCTTTTGACCCAAAAGACGGACGACGGCCCGGGAACATCCGATCCGTCCACGCAATATGCCTATGACGCCGTCGGCAATCTCACATCAACCACCGATCCGCTCGGCCGCGTCACATCCATCGCCTATGATTCCGGCTATAAACTTTTTCCGCTCTCCACCACCAATGCGCTCAGTCATCAGGTGGTCAATCAATATTACGGCGTCAACGGCGTTTCCCAAAACAGCGGCGACGGATTCAAAGGTCTTTGGGGGCAGCTTAAATCCACAAGCGATCCGAACAACAAAATCGGCAAGAAGGTTTACGATGAATTCGGACGTCCGCTCAAGTCCATCGGGCCGCTGGATTCGCTGACGTATCCGACGGTGATCAACGAATACGCCGCCGGCTCAACCTGGTCGTCCGTGACCGCCAAACAGCGCGTCGATCACGGCCAGCCCGGAACCATCGACGCCTTCCAGATTTACGACGGCCTGGGGCGGTTGTCTTTCAACAAGGCCAAATCCGAAACCGAAGGGACGTATGCGGTCTCCGGTCAAACGCAATACAACTCGCGGGGCTTGCCGGAGAAACAATATCTTCCGCGGTTCACCACAAATCCTTACGAAGCGATCAATTCTTCCTGGCCGCACACCACCACCGAATACGACGCCATGGGGCGCGTGGTCAAAGTCACCAGTCCGGACGCCGCCTACAGCACGGCCGGCTACAACGACTGGACGACTGTTGCCATCGATGCCAACGGCCACAAACAGGAATCCGATTACGACGCTTACGGACGCTTGAAAACCAAACGCGAATACACCGGCGCCGACGGACGATTTGCATCGGCGTATCCGTCCTCAAGCTACGCGGTTTACGCGACCACGCAATACGCTTATGACTCCGAAGGCAATCTCATTCAGACAACGGACGCGCAGAACAACATCACCACAATCGCCTACGATATTTTGGGTCGCAAAACGTCCATGACTGATCCCGACATGGGTGTGTGGTCGTATCAATACGATTTGAACGGCAACCTCACCAAACAGACGGACGCCAAAGGCCAGGTCATTGATTTCGCTTACGACACGTTGAACCGTCTGATCAACAAGACCGATCACGCGGGGATGGATGTGGATTACACCTATGACGATGCCAGCACGCCGAATTCCAAAGGCCGGTTGAGCTATGTTCAGTACGGCACAGGCATTGAGCAGACGGCTTTTGCCTATGACGAGCTCGGCCGCGAAATATCGTCCTCTAAAACCATCGGCACAACCGCTTACGATGTTCTGCGTTCCTACGATGCGCTCAATCGCGTCACGGATATCGAATATCCCGACGGTGAGAATGTATTTTACGCTTACAACTTTGCCGGGCAGATTGAGCAGGTCGCCAATGATTCAAGTTTGATTGATACAGAAGATCCGTGGACTGTCGAGCCGGGCAGTCTGTTTTTGCGCGCGGAAGGCGCTGATGGATCAACGGCGTTCGCGGATTTTACGCCTTATCCCAAAGTTGTTACAGCCGGCGGCAATGCGCAGATCGATACGGCGCAGTTTAAATTCGGCTCTTCCAGTATTTTATTCGACGGGTCGGGAGATTACTTAACTGTGCCGGGTCATTCGGATTTCGAATTCGGCAGCGGGAATTTTACGATCGATTTGTGGGTGAAGTTCAATTCCGTCTCCAGTCATAGCCCGCTGTTGGACAGGTTCGGCATCACGACCAACGCGGTCAGGACTTTCAATTTATGGTATTTGGCCAGTCATTATCTTGCATTCGAATATCACAATGGCACTACGGTTATAGATGCGTTTTTTCCATGGACGCCGTCGGCAAACACATGGTATCACGTGTCTGTCGTCAGGGATGGAAGCAATCTGTATGCGTTTGTCAACGACTTGCTGATCGGTTCGCCGCATAATATCGGCACGCAGTCGATTCAGGCGGCGCCTTCGACAACATTGTGGATCGGCGCATATGAGGGAGGCGCGGGCCAGGATTATGATATGAACGGTTGGATGGATGACATCAAAATTGTTAAAGGCGCCGCGGTTTTGCCTGAAGGTTTTATGCCTCCGGAAAATCCCGGACCTTCGGATTTGCTCCTGCATGCGGAAGGCGCTGATGGTTCGACCACGTTCACGGATTCATCACCATCACCTAAAACTGTCACAGCCGGCGGCAATGCGCAGATCGATACGTCCCAATTCAAAGTTGGCGCATCCAGCGCTTTGTTCGACGGCGACAATGATTATCTGACCGTGCCGGATTCGAATGATTGGAGTTTCGGCAGCGGGGATTTCACCATTGATTTTTGGGTGCGCTTCTCAAACGTGACGCCGACCACGCAGACGTTGTTTCTTCATAATGACAGCACGGGAAATTATGCCGCGCTTTATTTCAATGACGGGCCGGCGTGGCGATTCATCGCGTATGATCCGGCCGGGCCCGGTTGGCCGATTCTCGTGAATTTGACCGGTGGAACAATGCCTGGCGTTAACACATGGCATCACGTAGCTGTTGTGCGAAATGCAAGTACGTGGACGATGTATGTGGATGGTTTGTCTGTCGCCAGCGCGACATCAAGCGCTGTGTATCCCGATTACGGCGGAGCGGTTTATGTCGGAGCGGCGCTCAATCAATATGAATTTTACGGCCACATGGATGAATTCCGGATGACCAAAGGCCTTGCGCGCTGGACGTCAAATTTCACGCCTCCGACGGGACCCGTGACAACGGCATTGCTTTTGCGTTCCGACGGCAGCGATGGTTCAACGATTTTTCTGGATGCGTCCGAATCCTCCAAGACCGTGACGACCAACGCAGATGCCCAGATCGACACCGCGCAGTCGAAGTTCGGAGGGGCCTCGGGGCTCTTTGACGGGGCAGGGGATTATTTATCCGTCGGTTCTTCGGACGACTGGAATTTCGGCAGCGGGAATTTTACCATCGATTTCTGGGTCAGGCTAGCCGACTTGGGCGCAGCACCACTCTTTGACCGGTTCCAGAACGTCTCGAATGCGTACGCTTTGTTTTTGACATCTGGCAATCTGCAGTTTTTTATCGAGGACAACGGCGTTGAGACGTTGTCATTTGTGGCCGATTACAGTTTTTCAACCGGACAATGGTATCACATCGCGCTCACGCGCAACGGCAACAATTGGCGCATGTTCGTCAACGGCGCTTTGATCGGCACCAAGAACTGCTCGGCCATCGCGAACGTCGCGACGTCTTCCTCTTTAAGAATCGGCGGCGGCTGGGACGGCGGCGGAGGCCTGCGGTATGTCAACGGCTGGATGGATGAGTTCCGCGTCACAAAGGGCATTGCGCTGTGGACGTCCGATTTCACGCCTCCGGCGGCGCCGGGGGTCAACGCATTGCTTCTGCACACCGACGGCAGCGACGGTTCAGCGTCGTTTCCGGATCAATCTCCTTCAGGACACACGGTCACGGCCGCGGGCAACGCCCAGGTCGACACCGCGCAGTCGAAGTTCGGCGGAGCTTCCGGACTTTTTGACGGGACAGGAGATTATCTGACGAGTCCTGATTCGAGCGACTGGTATCTGGGCACGGATCATTTCACCATCGACTTCTGGATCCGGCCCAATGCCACCACGGAAGCGTCGGTGATCGGTCAGTCTGTGGATGACTTGAATCGCTGGGATGTGCGCATCAACGGAGGAGGAGGAGAGGATCAGATTTTTTTCATCACCAGATATTCTTCGTCCGTCACTCTTTGGTTTACACCCACGGGCAATCAACTGCCCGTCGGGGTATGGTCGCACATCGCCATTGTCAGAAACGGCACGAGCTGGCTGTGTTTCATCAACGGCGTCTCCAAGCCGTTTAGCGGCGGAAACAATTCCTTGAACATGGTTGATTTACCGGTGCCTTTGTTGATCGGCACCCGCGGCGTGCAGGATTTCAATGGTTGGCTGGATGAGGTGAGAGTGTTCAAAGGCATTGCGCTCTGGACGTCGAACTTCACGCCTCCGACCGGCCCGGGAGAATAGTGCATAAAGGGGACAGTCCCCTGTGGAAAACCCTGTGGAAAAAACAGGCTTAACAAAGTATAATACTTTCCTAAATTCAGACCACTGGTTAGGGAAGTATTACAAAGCACGAAAGGAAATCAGCGGTGAAAGCATTTCTCAAAGACCGTCTCGGCCACGACCGTTATTACGCGCTCGTCGGCCTTTGGCACAGGATCATCGGCAAGAAATCCCGCAAGCCGCTGCGCTGGGAATCGTATGCCGATCATCCGGAGTTCGATCCTGCGCTCAAAGACATGCTGGTCAATTGCGGAACCGGCGGAGTTTCGGATTACTGGAAGGAGCTGACCGACAAGAATGTGGAGCAGCTCATCCAGTGCGGCTTCGGAAATTTCAAGCAGACGGTGGCTCTGAATTATTTCACGTTCATCGAATTTTTGAATCCGAACCATCCGCAGGTTAAATTCCTGGAGAGCCATCTGTCACAGGAGGATATCGCTCTGGCCAAATCCCTGGCCGCCACCTCGCCCAAGCACGCGTTTTTTCCGCTGGAGCAGTCCCGGTTTTACAACTACGCCACCTATTTGTTCTGGCGTTATCTCCTGATCGAGGGCGCGGGGGACATTCTGGAGAAGGTGGGCGAGCCGGGTCTGGGAAATCCTCTGGCCGTGGCCATCGGTCCGAAACTTTTTTCGCAGGATCTGGCCAATTCGATTCTGGAATATCAGTCTATCACTCGGCATGGATCCGGTTTTGGCAGCGTCTTGGAAATCGGAGCCGGTTACGGACGCAACGCGCATCTGCTTCTGAGCCTGCATCCGGATCTTAAGTACATCATCGTCGATATTCCGCCGGCGCTGTACATTTCCCAGAGGTATCTGTCGGAAATTTTCAGGAACAAAACAATTTTTCGATACAGGAATTTTTTGGATTTTGAGCAAATCCGGAAGGAATTCCTGGCGGCGGACGTCATTTTTTTGACGCCCGGCCAGATGGAACAACTGGACGATAAGTCTGTTGATCTATGCCTGGCGGTGGATTGCCTGCACGAGAATCAGGGAATATTTCGACACGATCGCCCGGATTTCCGGCGGGCTGTATTTCAAATGCCGTAAGGAAACAAAGATTCCTTTCGACAACATTGTCCTGACGGAAAAAGATTATCCGCCTCCAGCGGGGTGGAAAAAAATATATTCAAAGGAATGCCGGGTGCAGGTCAATTTTTTCGAGGCGCTGTACAAAGAAAAAAGTTCTTGTTAACCGTTGACCAGGAGAGGGCTATGTTCAAAAACATTCTGTTCGTCGTTTCTTCCTTAACTGTTGTCCTGACAGCCGACGTTCTTCACGCCCAAACCCTTCCCTCAACGCTCATTGTCTCCAACGTCAGCTATAACGCCGCAGGAGCGATCACCCAGATCAACTACGGCAACGGCAATGTTACAAGTTATATCTACAACGATCTGAATCTCAGGCTCAACCGCATCAAGACGATTAACAATTCCAGTCAGACGATTCAGGATCTCAATTACACCTATGATGCCCTCGGCAATATCTTGTCCATCACAAAAAAAGTGACAGTCACTTTTTAGGGGACAGGCAGTGATATTGTTATGGGACGATTGGCCAGATCACAAGTGTTGTATGACGGGTGTTACGCGCATGTTTTTACCCGTTCCCTGGAAAAGCGTCGAATTCTCGAGGATAACGAAGATTTTGATCGTTTCAATGAAGTCTTGTTAAGGATAAAAGCCAAGCATAATTTTTAAATATTCCATTATTGTTTGATGAACACGCATTTTCATCTGGCGGTTGGCGTTGAGTCCGTTGAGCGTTTTTCAAGAGCCACGCAGGCTCTCAAATGGGAATACACGAGCCAGTTCAATAAAAAATATAAGCATCATGGCCCTCTCTGGCGCGAGCGGTTCAAGAGTTTGCTTATTGAAAATGAAGGTTACCTTGCGGCCCGCGGCCAATATATTGAACAGAATCCTTGCAAGGCGAAACTGGTTGATCGGGCAGAAGGCTGGCCATACAGTTCTGCCGGGCATTACTTGGGGTTGCGAAAAGATGCCTTGATTGATGGTTATGACCGGTCCAAGCAAGTCGATGATGTTGATTTAGAGGATAATGCATTCTTCGTTCGTGGAATGGGGATAGGGTCAGACTGGTTTAAATTCCAACTTCGAAAGGGCAAGTTGTGTGTCCACCAATAGGTGACTGTCACCTTACTTTTACTTTAGGAATAGGTGCCAGGCACCAAGCGGCCAAGCGGGGTCATGTTGAGGACAACAAGAAGGAAGAATCTCTAAACCCAGGAGGAAAAATGCGAAGGAGAATGGTTATTTTAACAAGCATTTTAGGTGCGGCGATTTTGTTATCAGGATTGGCTATGAATGTGATGGCCAAGGAGGAGATGTCAGGGGAATTCGCTTCAAGCAAGTCTGACAGGAATCTCATCAAAGATGTATTGATAGGTCAGGCGGAAATCAAGGTCATGCTTCAAGAGCAGCAGAAAGAAATCAAGGCCATGCTTCGGGAGCTCAATGAAAAAATTGACGGCATGAGCATCAATGAAGAGAATAAAAGATAACACCGCTTTATTTCCAGCCATTTATTTCCAACCAAAGCCTTGATGAAGGACAGGACTTGTATTACTATGAGCCCATGAATTCATTGGACCAAAAACAAAAACTTTTTCAGAAGATCAACTGGTTGGATATTTATTTCCTTTCGGTGACGATCGCTTATCTGCTTTGGAGAGCCAGGGTTTTTCTGGAAAGGTAAAAGGCGCAACGATAAAATGAATTACCGCAAAAGCCGTCCGGAATATTTTGGACGGTTTTTGTATTTTCGCCGCGCAACACATTTTTCGTCGGGAAACTTCCGTTTCACATCCGAAAATCCGCAAATTTTTCTTCTAAAATATTCCAAACATTTATTTGATTTCCAAAAGAATATTGCTATGATTCAACCACATTAGATGGTGGAAATACGATTTAGGGTTGCACAACAGGTTGTGGTTTCAGGCGTTATCGGGTGTGTTTAACAACTGCACGCGAAAGGGGATAATAAAAAGCAGAAACGATCGGTTGTTTAAGGTTGTTCAGAATTTGTTAAACCCAATACCCTTACCCTATAAAAAGGAGCGGAAGTAACGATGGAAAAACTTTTGGACCGAGGCAGCAAGTTGGCATCCAGAAAAAGTGCTGTAAAAAATTCTGCTAAAAATGATCTTTGGGGCATATCCGGCAGTTTTGATATTTACAACTGCACAGCGGAAACCATCCGCAGCGCGGACAAAATCAAACAATTCGTTCTTGAGTTGTGCGATCTCATTGAAATGAAACGTTTCGGCGAGACCATTGTCGTTCATTTCGGTGAAGACGAAAAAGTCGCCGGATATTCGATGATGCAATTGATCGAGACGTCGTTGATCTCGGCGCATTTTGCCAACCTGACCAACGCGGTTTATCTCGATGTCTTCAGCTGCAAGGCATATGATGTGAAAGCTGTGGAAGCGTTCGCCACTAAATTCTTCGGCGGCAGCCACTGCGTCACCCACACGACGTGCAGGTATTAATTTAAACGAAATCAGAAAATGTTGAGGCATATGGCATATGGTCTACGCTAAAGCTGTAGGCTATATGCCATATGTTTTATCTATAGGTTACGAACGATGTTGATCATCCGCACTGAATCCGATCTTGAAGCCTGCCGCAAGCTCTGGCAGCAATGCATTCCTTCAGAAAAAATCACCGACCTCTGGGATGTCCGGGAATGTTTTCACCGTTTTTACCGGCGCGAGCTGATGTTTGTCGTCGCTGAAGATGGCGGGGAGGTCGTCGGACTCATACCGTTGGCCTGGATTTCCGAAAACGGCTGTTACGGTTATTTCCCCGGGGAAGTCTGGAAAGGCACGACCTGGCTTGAGCAAAACCGCATCATCGCCCGCGACAAGGATGTTCTGCGGCGCATGCTGGATTGGCTTCATGAAAAAAAATATTCCTGTCACCTGAGATATCTCAACGACCACACGACGCTTGAGCTTCCGGCGGCGGTCGATGAGATCGGGTATCTGTTTCTTCCGCCGAAATACAATTTTCAAATGCAAACGTATCATAATGAGTTTTCCCGCAAGTCGATCAGGGCGATCGAAAAAATCATCGCTGATTTTAAAGACCTTGGTCTTCAATACTGCGATGGAAATCCGGACGACGTTGAATTGATGATTGAGATGAATCTCAACCGTTTCGGCGAGTCGTCTTATTTTTCCGACGAGCGTTTTGCGGGAGGATTTCGCGCGCTGCGGGATTTTTTTCACGCCCGGGGATGGTTGAGGATGACGGTGGCTTTGGTGGATAACAAACCGGCGGCGGTCGACATGGGGATCGTTTATAACAACGCGTACACGCTTTTGGCCGGCGGCACCAATGGAGAATTTCCGGGCATTGCCAAAGCTATCAACATGTATCACATCCGCAAGGCCTGTGAGGAGAAATATTCGGAAGCGGATTTCCTTTGCGGTGATTTTTTCTGGAAGCCGATGTTTCATCTGACGCCCCGGCCGTTGTATCTGTTGTCGAATGAGGAAAAGGGGACAGCGCCCTTTATTTTTCCTTTTCAAAAGAAATAAAGGGCGCTGTCCCCTTTTCCTTTTCGTTTGCCTTTTGAATCCTTACGGCTATGATTAAAATCATGCAACAGCTTCCGAAATCATTCTGGTTTCTTGTCGTCATCGCCTTGGCGGTCAAGGCGGGGCTCTATATTTTTATCGCGGTGACAAATCCCGATTCCATTCTTGAATTCGATTCCTACGAATACCTGTCCCGCGCTTCGGTGCTGGCCGGCGGTTTCCGGGGGGATGACATTTCGCACGCTTATAACATTTTCCGCACGCCGGGTTACCCGTTTTTTCTCATGGTGTTCCATCATTGGCTGCGCGTTCCTCTCATCGGGGTCATCGGGATTCAGCTGGTCCTCAATATCTTGGCCGCCTGGGTAACCGCCAAATCCGCCGAACGCCTTGATCCCGAACTGATTCCTGTCAGCGCGCTGATCATTTTGCTGGATTTCCCGACAACAGTGTTTTCTCTGATGATCCTGACCGAAGCCGTGTTCCTTCTTTTGATGAGCATTCTGCTGTACTCCGGCGTGCGGTATTTGCAGGATCACCGGATGCGATGGGTTCTTATCGCGAGTTTGACATTGACGGCGGCGGTGTATATGCGTCCGGCGGCGTATTATTTACCGCTGATGACCGGCGGACTGATGGCGGCTGATGCCGTGCTGCGTCACCGAGGCTCTCGTTTGAAATTGTTGATGCATGCTTTCCTTTTGTTGTTCATCGCCTATGGTTTGGTTTTTTGCTGGCAGCTGCGCAATTACAAAACTACGGGGCAGTTCAAATTCAGTTCCATTGATCAAGCGACGCTTAATACCTACGGTCTTATCGGCCGCTACGCCCGGGGAGACATTTCGAACAAGATCGACGCTGAAAGCATGCATCCGGTTGTCTATTACATTTATACGACATCGCGTCATGTGGTTGATCTGATGGGCGAGCCGGGGAGTCTGAAGTATTTTGACTGCGCCGCGATCAGATCCGCGGGCAAAGTGTTTGGTTATTTGACGATTCTGTTTTGGCTGCCGGGGTTTCTCGCCGGGATATTCCGCATGGGACGGCAAGTTCATTTCTGGTTCATGCTGGCGATGGTGGCGTATTTTGTGGCTGTCACGATTCTTGCCGTTGGATGGGAAACCACGCCGCGTTTTCGCGTCCCGATGATGCCGTTCATCGCAGTGATGTCCGCCTATGGGTGGATCTGGATTGCGCCGCGTTTGAAATCAAAAAATGAAAATATCCGGAGTTAAAGGTTTATTTTTTCGTTTTTTTAGTATAATCGACCCATGCTTCCATTTTTGGCAATCTCACGCAAGTGTCTCATTTGTTTGTTCTGTCCTCTGAGATTTCAAACTAAAATTTTTATCAACGAAAAAAACCGGGGATGAACCAATGACATCAGAAACCAAGGCTGCCGCTGAACAAACATCTTTTTTATCCGCAAGCCGTTTTTACGCCGTGATCCTTCTGTTAATTTTATGCGTGTTCGGTCTTTTGATGTCCGGCGGTATTTATTGGCTGGCCGAACGGATGAAAGCGGTGATTATCGTCGGGACAAAAGTTCAGACTCAGTCGATGACGGATTTTATGGAGCCGGTTTGGGTTCCCGTGATTTTATTGGTCACGGCGCTGTGCGCGTTGACGGGCATGACGGTTTATCTTTTTACGCAAAAGAAAATTGATTCTCAGTCTTCCAAGAATCAGATTCTGGAGCGATGGACGGCCGTTCAGAACCGCTACAACGCGATCAAGAATTTTTTGGATCAGAAAAATTTTGAAGTCAGCGGCCAAAATCGCGAACTTCTGCAGAGGAAATTGAAAGATCTGGATGAGGTTTTGAAAGGATTCAAAGACGCAGGGGCAGCGCCCAAGTCGTTGGACAAACGGATGTCTTCCGCGTTTTTGCGGCCGCAGGAAAGTCCGGTGGTCAAAGATGCCGAGGCAATCCTGAAATCCTGACTGATTCCAGGATTCTTTTTCGTGACCATCGAGTGTCAGTTTTAACCCCACTTATGATATGGCTGAACAACCCTCCAAAACCATTCGCGCCGGTTCGCGCTCGAGCCGATTGGCTCTTCTTCAAGTGGAAGAAATCGAATCTTTGCTGAAAGCCCAAGGGATGACCGCGGCCTTCGAAAAGGTTCGTTTCGAGACCAAAGGCGACCGCGACAAGACCACGCCGTTGGCGCAATCGGCTGATGATTTTTTTACCGACGTTCTGGATCAAGCGCTTCTCGACGGCAAGATTGACATTGCCATCCACAGCGCCAAAGATCTTCCGCAGAATCTCCATCCCGGATTGAAAATATTTGTTCTCACCCAAGGCGTTGATGACGCCGACGCTTTTGTCGGCAAAATGTCCTTTGGGCAGTTAAAGCCCGGCAGTAAAGTCGGCACCAGCAGTATGATCCGCCAGAACAACATTAAGGAATTGCGGCCGGATGTGATTGCGGTGGACATTCGTGGAACGATCGAAGAGCGTTTGAAGCTCATGGATGATGGCCAATGCGATGGAATCATCGTCGCTGCGGCGGCTTTGAAACGGTTAGGGTCCGCGCATTTGATCAAGGACATCATGCCGTGGGACGCAGCGCCTTTGCAAGGACAATTGGCTGTTGTTGGCCGCGTCGGCGATGTGTCTCTGCAGGAATTTTTTCGGCCGATGGATGTTCGCCGGACATACGGCAAAGTTGTCCTGGTCGGCGCCGGGCCCGGTGATCCGGAGCTTATCACGGTCAAGGCGCAAAAAGCTTTGGCGCAGGCTGATTGTGTGTTTTATGATTACCTCGTTGACGTGACGCTCCTGGAATATGCGCCGAAAGCTGAACATGTTTTTGTCGGCAAACGCAAAGGCCTTCACAGTCTGCCGCAGGCGCAACTCAACCGTATGCTCAAAGATAAAGCTGTTGCAGGGAAAAACATCGTCCGGCTTAAAGGGGGTGACCCGTTCATTTTCGGCCGTGGCGCTGATGAACTTGAATATCTGATGGCGCATCACATTTGTGTTGAGATCATTCCCGGCGTCAGCTCCGCGACAGCTGTGCCGTCGATCCTTGGAATTCCGCTCACGGCCCGGGCATCGTCGTCATCGGTGGCGTTTGTCAGCGGGCACATGGAATCCGAATGCGGCCCTGATCCGCAGCCGATTGAAATTCCGGATACGCAGACGGTTGTTTTTCTGATGGGCCTGACCAAACTGAATCAGATCGTCGAGGGATTGATTCGCAAAGGCTGGCCGCCGCAGACGCCGATCGTGGTCATTTCCAGGGGAACAACCGTTGAGGAACAAGCGCTTTATGCTACAATATCCACTATTCGAGAGGCGGTGAAAGATCAAAAACTGTCTCCGCCGGCGCTGATTGTCGCCGGAGAAACCGTTCGGTTCTTTGAGTCATTCCGCAAGCACAAGCAGTTGACGCTGTTTACGGGTCTTGCGCCGGAGAAGTACAGAGTTTTTGAGCCGATGCTGCATGTGCCGACGATTGAAATTGCGCCAGTTGATCTCAACCCCGAGGCGGTTGAATCGCTGAAGGTGGATGTGACGGCGGCCGACGGATTGATCATCACCAGCGTCTGCGGCTCGCGGAGTTTCCGGCAGCTGCTGGATCATCACGGGATTTCCGTGGAAGATGTTTTAAAGAAAACAATTTGCGTGATCGGCCCCGGCACCGCGAAAGCTGCGGCCCAGGATTTTCGCCGGCCCGATATCATCGCCTCTGTGGAATCCAGTGAAGGATTTCTCGAAGCGCTGTTCGCCGCCATGGATGTTCGCGGCAAACGTTTTTTATTTCCGCGATCCAACCTGTCGAATCCGACGATCAAGACGGAGATCGAGCGCCGCGGCGGACGGGTGGATGAGTGGACGGTGTATGAAAACCGCAAGCCGTTGAAACAAAAATTTTCGACCGCTCTGATCCGTCAGGTGATTTTCACAAGCCCATCGACAGCGAGGAATTATTTGGACGATTACGGACCGATTCCGAAAGACTGGACGATTTTGGCCCGCGGGCCGCTGACGCAAAAGGAATTGGAGAAGGCCGGGTATCAATCGTTGCAATTAACGTAGGGGCAGGTTCCAAACCTGCCCGGATTAATCCAGCAAGGGCGGGTTATGAACCCACCCCTACAAAATATCAAATATGTCACGTTACCGAATCCTCAGAAAAAATTCATCCATGCGCGACATCATCCGCGAAACTCCGTCGGTGACAGCCGATGATCTGGTCCAGCCGTTTTTTGTGATTGACGGCAAAAACAAATCCGAAACCATCGCCTCCATGCCGGGCATCGCCCGTCATTCCGTGGACCGGCTGATCAAAGCCGCGGCGGAATTTCAGAAGCCGGGCGGCAAAGCGGTTTTGCTGTTTGGCGTCGTTGATTCTTCCCAAAAAAATTCCAAAGCTTCCGCCGCCTATTCCAAAGATTCTATCGTGGCCAAAGCCATCAAGGCGATCAAGAAAGAATTTCCCCAGATTATTGTGTTCACCGACGTGTGTCTGTGCGCTTACACCGATCACGGTCATTGCGGCGTGTTGAAAGGCCGGATTATTGATAATGACGCGTCGCTTGAGTTTTTATCCCGAATGGCCCTGACCCACGCGGATGCCGGAGCTGATTTTGTAGCTCCGTCGGACATGATGGACTTTCGCGTGAAAGCGATTCGTGAAGCTCTGGCCAAGAGCGGACACGAGAACACGGGCATTTTGTCTTACGCCGTCAAATATGCTTCCGCGTTTTACGGCCCGTTTCGTGAGGCCGCGGATTCGGTGCCGCAATTTGGCGACCGCAAAACGTATCAGATGGACCCGGCCAACAAACGCGAAGCGTTGAAAGAAGCATTGAAAGATATCAAGGAAGGCGCGGATATGGTCATGGTCAAGCCGGCGCTGGCGTATCTGGATGTGGTGCATCTTCTGAAGGAAAAAACGAATGTTCCCGTTGCGGCGTATAACGTCAGCGGTGAATATTCCATGGTCAAAGCGGCCGCGGCCAAACACTGGATTGACGAGCGGGCGGTGACGTCGGAAATTTTGACATCGATCAAACGCGCCGGAGCGGACCTCATCATCACCTACCACGCACAGGAGTATCTCACATGGCAAAAAAGAAAATGAAACAGAAGTCAGCGGAGCGTAAAAAAGAATGGAAGGCAGCCGCGATCACCATTGTCGTCATCGCCGCCGGTGTCGCCGGATATTTTGTTTATCAGAAATTTGCGTTCGATCCTTACAATTTTGAAAAGATCAAAGCATCAAAATACGTTGAGACATTCCTGGCTGATGAGAAACGTTCTCCGGCGGAAGTCATTGCTGACGCGGCGCTGTTTGTGGCGGTCATGGAACGCGAGCGCTCGCCGATTCTTATTGGCGATGACGATCAAAATATTCTTTCAAAGGTTTCAGAGACGTATACGCAGCTGGAGCTGGCGAGCAAAGCCGACTGGACGAGCGCGTACAAAGCGTATGCACCGCAGGGCGCGGTGCGTCCGGAATCCGCTACGCTCGACGGAGAAAACAGCATTCTGAATCTCGGCGGAAAACAGGAAACTCTTCAACCGAAACCGGCATTGGATCCGCAAGCGGATCTGGAACAATTGACAATCGCCAGCGCCGGCAATCCTGATGCGTTGATCCGTGTGGCCCAAGCCTGGCTTGCGCGCGGCGACAAAGAGAAAGCCAAAAATATTCTGGATCAAGTTGTCACTGCGATGAGTGAGGAGAAAGATATTTTTGTGATGAAGCGCGTTTTCTCCGACGTGGTTCTGGATTATGTCAAAGCCGCTGATGCGGACAAGGCGCTGGAGGTTTACATCAAGAATAATTTTTTCATGGGGGCCGGTATTACGTTGGAGATGCTTCGCGAATGGGTGAATCAGAAAGACCTCGATCACGCGTTTTATCTGTTTGAACGCATGCTTTACACGCCGTGGCAAAAATCTGAAGCGCTGTTGATTCTGGCGGAGGGTTATCGGCAGAGCGATCTGTCGGCGTTGAAAGATGATCACGCCCGGATCATCAATGATGTGATCAAAGATACGAAACAGCCGGTGAAAGAAGGGAAGAAGTAGTGTCATTGCGAGGAGGAGCGTTAGCGACGACGAAGCAATCTTTAAAAGATTGCTTCGCTCCCTATGGTCGCTCGCAATGACACATTGTTTTTAGGCGTTTATATGAAAACCGTCAAATCCCAGGAATATTTTCAGCGCGCGCAAAAATCTCTCGTCGGCGGAGTCAACAGTCCTGTGCGCTCGTTCCAGGGCGTCGGCGGCCAGCCGCTCGTGATGAAATACGGCCGGCGCGAAAAGCTTTACGATTGGGACGGAAACAATTTTACCGATTATTGTTTGTCCTGGGGCGCGCTGATTTTAGGTCACGCCAACCGCAATGTGATTTTGGCGGCGAAGAAGGTCAGCGAGCGCGGATTGAGTTTCGGCACAACCACGCGTTATGAAATCGAACTGGCGGAGATCATCAAAATCCGGATGCCGTCGATCGAACTGATTCGTTTCGTCAATTCCGGCACGGAGGCGACTATGAGCGCGGTGCGGCTCGCCCGCGGATTCACAGGTAAATCCAAAGTGGTCAAATTCGACGGATGTTATCACGGCCACTTTGATGATTTTCTCATCAAGGCCGGATCGGGTGTCGCGATGTTGAATCAATCTTCAAGTTTGGGCGTTCCGTTGTCGCATACCGCCAACACCATCAGCCTTCCCTATAATAACGCTTCCGTTCTGAAAGAAACTTTGGAGAAACAGCATCAGGACATCGCCTGCGTGATCCTTGAGCCGGTCGCCGGCAATATGGGCGTGATTGCCGGCGAGAAAGAATTTTTGAAAATACTCCGCGAGGTGACGGCCAAACATGGCATCGTTTTGATTTTTGATGAAGTGATGACGGGTTTCCGCGCTCATCCCGGCGGAGTTCAGAGTGATTGGAGCGTCAAACCGGATTTGACATGTTTGGGAAAAATTATTGGCAGCGGATGCCCCGTCGGCGCTTACGGCGGACGCAAAGATATCATGCGGCATCTGGCGCCGCTGGGCGGGGTGTATCAGGCCGGGACGTTTTCAGGGACACCCGTAGTCATGGCCGCAGGCATCGCCGGATTGAAATTGCTGGATGAGAAATTTTATAAAAGCCTGAACAAACGTTGCGATGAGTTTGTCGGTGGTATGAATCAATTCTTCAAAGATAAAAATGTGGATGCTCATTTGGCCGGTTACGGATCAATGATGAGCCTTCGATTCCGCAAAGAGCCTGTCAAAAATTATGAGGACGCTCTGGCCGCGCAAGGGGGAGAACGTTATAGCCGCCTGTTTTGGCATTTATTAGAGAAGGGTATTTACTGGCCGCCGGCCGATCTTGAAACTTTTTTTGTTTCCATCACGCATACAAAAAAGGATTTGGATTATCTTGCCGAGTGTTTAAAGGAATTTTTTGACCCCGCCTTGGCAGGGTCATCTCGAGGAACGAAGTGACGAGAGATCTGTGTCCCTAGACAACATCAAACACATCATTGCCGTTTCATCCTGCAAAGGCGGCGTCGGGAAATCCACCATCGCGGCGCATCTGGCCAATGAGCTGAACCGCCGCGGACACAAAGTCGGATTGGTGGATGCGGATATCCACGGCCCCTCGGTGCCGGCGTTATTCGGTTTGCACAATGAAACCATTCACGCCAACGCGCAGCAGCAATTGATCCCCGTTGAAAAAAATGGGCTGAAAATCATGTCGTTCGGATTTCTTCTCAACGACGCGGCGGCGGTAATGCGCGGGCCGATGGTTACGCGTTATGTGCAGCAGCTGCTTTTGAATACGCAGTGGGGTGAGCTGGATTATCTTTTGATCGACATGCCGCCGGGAACCGGGGATGTTGCGCTGACGATCACGCAGCAAGTCAAATTGAGCGGCGCGGTGATTGTGACGACTCCGCAGACGCTCTCGCTCTTGGATGTCTCCCGTGGGATTCTGATGTTTGAAAAAGTCAATGTTCCGGTGTTGGGCGTCATCGAAAACATGGCGTCGTTCCAATGTCCGGATTGCCACAGCACGCATGAGATTTTCGGATCGCACACCGAGACGCTGAAACAACGTTTTGGCATTGAAATTCTCGCCCGCATCCCGGTGCTCAAGCCTTTCATTTATGAAGTCGACAGCGACGTCTCCAATGAATTCATTGTGGCGGCTGCGGACCGGATGCTCAGCGCTTTGAAGAATGTCCATGCCGGACAAACGGAACATCCCCAAGTCACTGTCGAAGGCGACCATATGCTGTTCAGCTGGAAAAGCGGGGAACAGTTGAATGTCAAAAATCGCGACCTTCGCGCCAATTGCCGCTGCGCGCGTTGCGTCAATGAAATGACCGGTCAATCGCTGCTGGATCCGTCGAAGATCCGCGCGGACATCGCGCCGTTGAAAATTATTCCGCTGGGCAATTACGCTCTCGGCATCACATGGAACGACGGCCATGCGTCCGGCATTTATCCGTTTACGCTGATCAGAGAGGTTGCGCAGAAAACGGCATCGCCGGAAGGGAAGGTTTCATGACCCTCAAAGGAATCTCTTCCGCCAGCGCGTTCGATGCGTCTTATTTCCGGCAGGCTTATATTCTGGGGCTTGCGGTTTTGCTGATCACCGGCGGGAATTTGTTCTCCGCCGCGTTCGCTGTGCAATTTATATTTTGGATTGTTTTGACCGCCGCGTT
>Ga0210019_1002190_pt1 | contig 19355 bp, 19 predicted proteins | sample CryGeyCG2114_020_2_FD_183969 | JGI IMG/M metagenome (GOLD analysis project Ga0210019, IMG submission 183969) | Groundwater microbial communities from aquifer - Crystal Geyser CG11_big_fil_rev_8/21/14_0.20 (SPAdes) (version 2) | ecosystem: Environmental > Aquatic > Deep subsurface > Groundwater ...
GGGTGACCAGTGCGATGAATAAAGAGCACTGTTTGGCACGCCCGCCGAGATGTCCCAAAGGGATCCCTTCGGGATGAGCACCCTGACCGACGACTGAAGCGTAAAGCGAAAGGAGGAGACAAATGCAGATATCTTCAGAAAAGAGTTCGCAGTTTATGATGACGCTGTTCTGGATTATTGTGGGAGTTTCCTTGTTAATCTTAAGCGGTATTTTTGCCGCTTTTATCTATCAATGGGGACAGTCTCTCTCTGCCGGTCAAGGAGAGGTAACTAACTGGGCAGGAGCATTTATAAAACTTTTGAATGGCAGTTCAATCGCAGGAACAATTTTCACTATTTTTGGATCTTCTCTCCTGGGATTGTTTATCGCTTTCTGTTTAGGTATCAGCGTTGCTCTGGCAATTTCCGGTTATCTTTTTGATAATTGGGCTGTTCGCTTTCTGCGCTTTATCACAACGTTTTTGAGCCGCCTGCCTTGTATCCTCGTTGGCATTGGAGCAACCTTCTTTCTCCTTCGCATTTTGCATCTGAGATGGTCAGTATGGATGGGTCCGATGATTGTAGGATTGATGATGTTGCCCACCGTAATTAATTTAGGGGAAGTACTTCTGAGAAAGAATAACGGAAATTACTTCCATCGTATTCAGCAAAAAGAGTTAAGGAATATCCCCTGGAAAGTTCTAAACCGGGGAATGGTTGACGGCTTGCTCTTAGGAATTTTAAGGGTTTGGGTGGAGATTGGAATATTGGGTTTTTTTATCGGTCCTGTTCTCCAATTAGCCCCAGAAACTAAAACCGGCAGTTTCTCGGATTTCCTTCATCGTTTAACCATGGAAAGCGTAACTCCAGGAACTCTTTTTGGTAAGATTGTTATTTTTGTTATTGCTCTCTCTTTTCTTAACATTCTTTCCAACCTACTGGTTCGCAGAACTGCTCTTCGGTAGATGAATGGCTTTTTTCTTCAGGTCAAGAATGGCTTCCTTTATTCCCTCAGAAAAAGTGGGATGGCCATAAATAACCTGAGAAAACTCATCAATGTTCATCTTTGCTCTGATCGCAGTTGTTATAATTGCAATCAATTCAGTAGCTTTTTCTCCCACAATCTGGCCTCCAACAATTTTTTCGCTTTCCTTTTCGGCGATAACCTTGATAAATCCTTCGCTTCTATTTTCGGCATAGGACTTGCCCAGGGCAAGAAAGGGAAATCTTCCCACCAAACTACCTTCTTCCCGCTTTCCGATTGTGCCAATTTCAGGATCGGTAAAGATGCAACTGGGAATTAAAGAATAGTTAATTTTTTCTTCTTTTCCCCGGCTATTCTCTGCAGCAATCACTCCTTGATAAGTGGCTAAATAGGCAAGAAGCCCTTTGCCAGTGATATCTCCTGCAGCGTAAATTCCCGGAACATTGGTCTCGGCACGCTCATTAATCGTAACAAAGCCTTTCTCATTCATTTCTATTCCTATTTCCTTTAAGCCTAAATTCTCTGAATTCGGTTTCCTTCCGATGGAGATCAGGACTTTCTCAGTGGATAATTCACTAAGATTGATTTCCCGATTAGTAAAAACTTCAATCCCCCTCTTCTTAAAAGAATTCTCTAAATATTCCCCGACATCAAGAGACTCGCCGGGTAAAAGATGTTCCATCATCTCATAGACGCTAACCTTTGCCCCTAACTTATTAAAGAGGCAAGCAAATTCACAACCGATTGCCCCTCCCCCGATAATGGCAATATCCTTCGGGATGAAAAAATTGGAAAGAACGTCATCGCTGGTAATAAACCTCCGGTGGTCAATTTCAAAACCTTTCGGGATAAAAGAAGAAGACCCTGTAGCAATAATAATCTTTTTTGCTTTAATTTCTTCCTGACCGTTAATTTCTATCATTTCCGGCGTTTTTAGAAAAGCGCTCCCTTTAATAAGTTCAATCCCATAACTTTTAAAAAGAGATAAAATGCCTAACCCTAATCTTTTAATCACGCTATCCTTCCAGAGAATAAGTTTGGCCAGATCAATTTTAGGATTTGCCTCTATCCCCATTTTCTTCCCCTGGTTTATCTCCTCGTAAAGATTAGCCGCATGAATTAAACTTTTGGTGGGAATACATCCTTTATTTAAGCATACTCCTCCCAGCTCATTTTTTTCCACCACCGCCACACTCGCTTCCAATTGAGCCGCCCGGATTGCCGCGGGATAGCCGGCTGGTCCTGCCCCAATTACAATTACATCATATTTCTTCATTTTTTAGTCTCCTGAAATAAATTAGCGAGGCTAAAAGCCTCGCACTACATCTTAGTTCTACGTAGTGCGAACCTTTCAGGTTCGCCAAAAAAGGAAATTCCTATGCATTTAAATTACAAAGATTGCCACGGAAACACGGAAAAACTACAAACTGCTTTAACCACAAAGGCACCAAGTCTCAAAGCACACCAAGAAAAACAAGATAAAATATAATATTAACCACGAAGACACGAAGGCACGAAGAATAACCAAGAAAAGATTTATTTATAATTCTTGGTGAACTCTGTGTTCTCTGTGCCTCTGTGGTGAATATCTATTTTTTCGTGTCTTCTTTATTTCGTGGTAGTACGTTTAATCTGCTGTTGTTCTGCGTCCGATTAATTTCTTGGTGGTTCTCTGTGTCTCCGTGACTCTGTGGTTATGAAGTTTTTTTAGTCTCTTGAAAAAACGTTATCGTCTTCTTCAAACCCTCTCCCAATTTTACTTTTGCCTGCCAATCTAATTCCTTTTCCGCTTTACTCGTTTTCAGATAGATTTTTCTGAGTTCTCCCGCTCGAGGACGATCATAAATGACTTTTTTTTGAAATGAAAGAATCTTTTTTAATTGTGCAAAAATGGAATTAACCGAAGTACCAACTCCGGTGCCAATATTGTAAATAGCACTCTCTCGCCTTTTCATCGCTAAAACATTTGCCTCTACAACATCACCAACATAAATATAATCTCTGATGCTCTCCCCATCCCCGAAAATTACCGGCGTCTCGCCTTTAAGCATTTTACCAATAAAGATGGCAATAACCCCGGCCTCCCCTTTCGAGTCCTGGCGCGGACCATAGACGTTACCGTAGCGTAAAATCGTGTAATTAATTTCAAAACTTCGCTGATATACTTTAAGGTGTAATTCCGCGATTGATTTAGAGATGCCGTAGGGACTCTCCGGAAAAATCGAATGGTTTTCATCCACCGGAAGATATTTCGGCTCTCCGTAAACTGCTCCGCCAGAGGAGGCAAAAATAAATTTTTTTACCGAAAATTCCCGGCAGCATTCTAAAAGATTAAGCGTCCCCTGGATATTAATTTCATAGTCAAGGATTGGTTCTTTTGTTGATTTAACCACCTGAATCTGAGCGGCGTGGTGATTAATCAGAGTAAAATTATTTTTCGCAAAGAGGTCCCTTAAAGAAGTTTTATCTCTAATATCAAGTTGGCAGAACTTGGCGCGCTGATTAATATTGGACCTTTTCCCGGTAGAAAGGTCATCAATAATTGTTACCTGGTGACCTTCATTGATTAAGCGGTCAACGACAGCCGAACCAATAAACCCTGCCCCTCCCGTCACCAGAATGTTCATTTATTTTTTAACCACGAATTACACGAATTTCTCTAATTAAGAATTTAAAAATCTAAAATATTTATTTATTCTCTTTGTTGTTCTCTAATAATTCGTATAATTCGATAAATTCGTGGTTACATTATTTTTTTTAAGCAGTTTTAAACCAATTAATTGTTTTCTTTAATCCTTGTTCCAGATTTACTTTTGGTTGCCAGTTTAATAATTCCTTTGCTCTTTTAATCTCCGGACAGCGACATTTTGGGTCATCAACAGGCAAAGGTTTATAAATAATTTTGCTTTTAGCTCCGGTCATCTTTATAATTAACTTTGCTAAATCAAACACTTTCATTTCCCTGGGATTCCCTAAATTTATTGGACCAATCTCTTTTGATTTCAGAAGTCTATAGAGTCCCTCAACCAGATCAGAAACATAGCAGAAGCTTCTGGTCTGATCTCCCCTGCCAAAGATAGTTAATGGTTCATTTTTTAAAGTTTGTCCAATAAATGCCGGAACAACCCTTCCGTCATCCCTTTTCATCTTTGGTCCATAGGTGTTAAAGATTCTGGCAATTTTTACGGATAGATTATATTTGCGATAAAAGGCCATCACCAGAGCCTCAGAAAATCTCTTGGCTTCATCATAACAATTGCCGCAAAATACAGCTTTTCCATTTCTTCGCACATAAATAATATGATTAGGCACATTAACGCAGTAAACAAAGCCGTTGTAATTTTGAATACATCTATTACTGTACGTTGGCGTTCTATATTTATTATTAAATCTGTTCAGAATATGGATACGGTAAAGTGGTTTTGATTTTCCCTTATCGTGAATTGCTATATTACCAGCGTATCCTATTCTTAAAAGAAGTTCCTGAAAGTCACTAATCAATCTGAAAGAGCTGCTATAATATTTATTGCCTTCTTTATTGCCATCGCCCAACATCATAGCTTCAAACAATATCTTCAATTGTCTTTTAGAAATATTTAATAATTCACGGGGTATATACTTTTCGTCGGATTTACCAAATCTTATTAAATAATTAGCTAATTGTTTGTTTGTTATACAAAACTGATGGTCATAGCTATTAACAAAATTAAAGGGTAATCTTTCTAGGCAGCTTTTTATTCTATTATAATTTTGTGTGTTCTTGTGTTTATCTTGAGCAATCAAAACACGATAGTTATAACTAATATATTTTTTGTTATTAATTATTCTTCGTCTTCGCTGAATAGAAACACATCCTTCTGTGATATAATAACCGAAAAATTCTAGCCAATCATCCATTTTTACTTTTTTAACGAATGGTGTTTTACTATTTTTTCTATCTACATTTTCTGGAAAGAAAAAGTATTTTATGTTTTTATTCTCGTAATTGGCAACTTTGAGCATATGGGTCCTAGACCAATTAATCGACTTAAACGCTTCTATAAATTTAAATTCGCGATTATTTCTTTTCTTAACATACATTTTGTGGTTCGGCGTTACAAGTAAGTCGCACTGATAATTTTTAAATCTGATGAGCTGACCCTTATACTCTTCTTTAATAATTTCTTGGGGCTGATGATATTCTATTTTATGGTCTTTACTTAAAGTTAAAATGTAATCATTTTTATTTAGTTTATAAAAAAATTTCCATCCGCTTTTAGTTAAAATTTCGGTATCAGACGAATAACAACTCCGGGGTCCGATAGAATTAACATTGCCCCAATAAGTCTCTTTTTGCGGAGAAACTTTTGGGTCGCCATAAATTTCAGAAGTGGAAGCAAATAGAAAAATTGCTCTTTTCTTCCTCGCCAACTCAAGAAGATTAAGCGTTCCCAGAGAGCCAGCCTTCAAAGTCTCCAGGGGAAATTTTAAATAATCCTTAGGAGCCGCCGGAGAAGCAAGATGGCAGATTGCATCCAATTTACCGGGAAAAGTTCGCCAAAGGTTCAATGACGGATTAGTAACATCCTGCCGGATAAATTTGAAATTTTTATTCTTAAAGAGATGAATAATATTTTCTTTTCTGCCGGTAAGCAGATTGTCAAGGCAGATTATTGAAAAACCTTTCTTTAAAAGATTATCGCAAAAATGCGAGCCAATAAACCCTGCCCCTCCGGTGATTAATATTTGCTGTGAGTAATTCATAGAAAGCTGACCTCCCCGCATATTCCTACTGAAGAAAGTTGATAGTCCTGTAGCGGAATTTTCATTATTTTTTTAACGATAGTTCAGCTTCAATAAATGGCTCTATTTTCCCATCCATCACCCTCTGCACATCCCCTATTTCTACATCGGTGCGATGGTCTTTGACCATCTGATAGGGCTGAAAAACATAACTGCGAATCTGGCTTCCCCAGGCAATGTCCTTTTCCTTTCCTCTCTTTTCCTCATCCTTTTTTCTCCGCTCTTGCTGGTAATGCTGATAAATTCTTGATCTTAAGACTTTTAGGGCAGTTTCCTTATTCTTATATTGGCTTCGGTCATTCTGGCAGCAGACTACAATTCCGGTAGGAAGATGGGTAATTCTCACCGCAGATTCAACCTTATTGACATTTTGCCCCCCATGGCCGCCGGCTCTAAACGTATCAATTTTTAGGTCAATCTCCTTTATTTCAACCTTAATTGTTTCAGCAATTTCGGGAATAACCTGAACCGAGGCAAAACTGGTGTGGCGTCGTTTATTCGCATCAAAGGGCGAAATTCTAACCAGCCGATGCACTCCCTCCTCTCCTTTTAAGTAACCATAGGCAAAAGCGCCGTTGATAATCGTGGTAACCCTTCTTATTCCGGCTTCATCTCCGGGAAAGAGCTCAACGTTCTTTATTCTATAGCCCTGGTCCTCAGCCCATTTGAGATACATCCGCAAAAGCATAGCTACCCAGTCGCAAGACTCAGTCCCTCCTGCACCCGAATGAATCGTCAAGATAGCGTTATTGCAATCGTTTTCTCCGGATAGCTTGCTCTTTAAAAGTTCCTTTTTTAATTCTTTTTCTATTTTTAGGTAGAGTCCCTCGGCTTCATTCAGAAGTTTGGCATCCTTCTCTTCTTTCAGTAATTCTAACATTGTTTCCAATTCCGCCTTTTTGTTTTTCAGTTCCTGAAATTTTGATATTTCATTCTTCAGCCGATTTAATTCGGCTACTTTCTCTTGACAATCGGGTTTCTTCCAGAAATCCGGGGCGCTTTGCTCATTTTCTAATTCTTTAATGCGGTCTTCTTTTTCAGAAACCGAAACTCTTGCCTCTAAATCTTTTAATGAGACTGAGATTCTTCCTAATTTTCTCTCTGGTTCATTTAACATTTTTGTAAATTAACAACAAGGAAAAAGGGGAAAAGATGGAAAGATGGGAAAGAAAGACTAATTAATAATTAATATTTTATTATAGTTTCCCTTTCCCTCCTGTTTCCCATTTTTCCTTGAAGTAGTAGTTTTTATTCGTGTTCATTTGCGGTTACAATTTGTTGTATTTTACTCTCTTTTCTAAGGTTCTGTCAAAATCGTTTTTTGGGAAGGGGTTGGCAAATTGTGATTTCTGGAGTATGATAATAAGAAAGATTGCGGGAAGGATACTCTTTGCGTTACGTCACCCTGCTCTGCTGCCAAATATATTTTGGGATAACTTAATTACTACAAAAATGGAATTAATGACTTCCCGGGAAAGGTTTTTACGCACATTAAAGGGAGAAAAGGTGGACAGAATCCCTGTCTCTTTATATGAATTTGATGGAGGTTATGACAATTGGATTTATCATTATCCGGAATATGTCAAGATACTTGATTATAGCGAGAATAAGACTGATAAAATGTATTTCTGGTCTCCAAAAAATAATAAACCAAATTTATTCTACGGGGAGATAGAGGAAAAGGATATTGAAACAAAAATCTGGAAAAAAGAAAAATCAACTTATACAAAAACAATAATCAAAACGCCAAAAGGAGAATTATCTTCTCTGCAGAGGCAAGATGAAGGGGTTCATACGACCTGGAGCCTTAAAAATTTATGCAAAAATGAAGAGGGTGCAGAAAAAATTCTTTCTTTGGCTTATATCCCTTATCGTCCCGCAATAGATTCCTTCTTTGAGTTGGATAAAAAAATAGGAGATACTGGCATTATTTTGGGAGATATTCCGGATGCTCTTTGTTTGACGGTAGAAGTTTTTGGATTTAGCAAATTCCTGATGATGTTTATTGACCACCGGGAACTTATCTCTAAATTGATGGATTTCTTTCAGGAAAGAATTTATAATTACTTAAAATACCTTTTGGAGAAAGGTGCAGTTACCATATATCGCATTTGCGGACCAGAGTATGCCACCCCGCCCTATCTTCACCCGGAAGAATTTAACCGGTTAGTAACCCCTTACGATAAAGAATTGATTAAACTTCTTCATCAATATAAGGGTTTTGCCCGACTTCATTCCCACGGAAAAATTAAGAAGGTGTTAAAATCGTTTATTGAAATGGAAATCGACGCTACCGACCCTGTAGAACCTCCGCCGGATGGAGATATTGAATTGAAAGAGGCCAGAGAAATATTAGGAGACAAGGTTACTCTAATTGGCAACATTGAAGAAAGGGTTTTAGAGACTGCTACTAAAGATGAAATAGAGAATCAGGTTAAAAAAGCAATTGATGAAGGAAAAACACCTCAAGGGGGTTTTATCCTTTGTCCTACCGCAATGCCCCTAACCACCCCTTTAAATAAAAAAATTCAGGAAAACATTATCCATTACATAGATTGTGGAATCAAATATGGAAAAATTGATTAAGGAAAGAAAAGGAATAGCGATTAAAGCAGCGCAACAGGTCGGCGAGATACTGATTAACAATTTCAAAAAGCCGATTAAGATTAAATCCAAGAAGGATAAAAGTTTAGTTACTGAGATTGATTTAGCGGCGGAAAGAAAAATTGTAGAATTAATTAAAAGTAAATATCCTCAGGATAATATTTTATCGGAAGAGAATAAATTCAAAACTTCCGATTCGGATTTTAGGTGGATTATTGACCCTCTTGACGGAACGCATAACTATATCCGCAGAATAGAGATTTTTGGAACGTCTATTGCTCTGGAATTCAAAGGTAAGATGATTCTGGGGGTTATTTACCTGCCATTAACCAAGAAACTTTATCTTGCCGAAAAAAGTAAAGGTGCTTATCTTTACGAAGGGTTCCCGTCCAGTGGACGGGATGGAAGAAGAATAAAGGTTTCTCAAAGAAATTTAGAAAATACTACGATGGTTTATGACAGCAGTATCCGCTACAATAAAAAACCTATCCTTGCTTCTCTGGAGAAAATTGTGGATAAGGTTTTTAATCTCAGAATGTTTGGCTCTTCCGTTTATCATCTCTCATCCATCGCCGAAGGAAAAATTGATCTGGACATAGAGTTCAATGATAAACTCTGGGATTTTGCCGCCGGCCTTCTTCTGGTAGAGGAGGCTGGAGGCAAAGCTACCGATTTTGCAGGAAAGAAATGGAACAGCAGCACTAAAGGATACATTGCCTCAAACGGAATAATTCATCAGAAGGTTTTAAGGTCTATCAGGAGCGGGGACGATGGTGGTAACGGGTAAAGATTTTCTCATTCCGTTGTTAACCTCCTACGGAGGCGGTTTATTAACATCCCTTACCCCTTGTTTCTACCCTTTGATTCCATTATTGGTTGCTTATGTAGGAGGAAAAACAGAAACCAAAGGCAGGGGATTCGCCCTCTCATCATTTTTTGTCCTGGGATTATCCGTAACCTACTCTGCTCTGGGGGCAATAGCTTCATTGACAGGAATGATGTTCGGGCAAATCCAATCCTCTCCCTGGACCTATTTAATTGTGGGCAATATAATTTTAGTATTGGGATTGTCTATGCTTGGACTATATGATTTTCGTCTTCCACAATTTCTTCAGGCAAAAGGAGCAGGGCAAAGAAAAAAAGGGTTTTTCGGGGCTTTCTTATTAGGTTTAACATCAGGATTCATCGCTGCCCCCTGCGCCACACCGGTTTTGGGTGGAATTCTTACCTACGTTGCTTCCAAGCAGAATGTTTTGTTTGGAACAACTTTACTCTTTGCTTTTTCTCTGGGTATGGGGACTCTGCTTCTGATTTTAGGAACCTTTACCGGGCTTCTGGTCTCTTTACCCAAATCGGGAAAATGGATGGTTGTAATCAAGAAGGGAATGGGTTGGCTAATGCTTGCTATGGCTGAATATTTTTTGATTCAGGCAGGGAGGTTTTGGATATAATAGGACGCAGATGTCATTGCGAGGAACAAAGTGACGAAGCAATCTCTGAAGAAGTGTTGAGATTACCACGCCCTTCGGGCTCGCAATGACCAAGATTAAGTAGAAAAAATAGGGAGGAACATGTTTAGATATTGGAAAGTATTTGCTCTTGTGTTCATTCTGGCAAGTGTAGTTTATGCCGCAGAGGAAGGAGAAAAAGCGCCAGATTTCACCCTACCGGATATTTCCCAAAAAGAGGTGAGACTCTCCGATTATCGGGGCAAGGTGATAATACTGGATTTCTGGGCTCCCGAGTGCAATCCTTGCAGAATGGAGATTCCTGATTTTGTAGAATTGCAGAAAGAATGGGCCGATCAAGGTCTCCAGATAATTGGAATAACCCTCAGTAGGACGAGATTAGAAGTGCTAAAATCCTTTGCCAAAACACACAAAATAAATTATCCTGTCCTTCTCGGTGATGAGGTAATTTTAAGAAAGTATGGTCCCATCAGAGGAATACCGACAACATTTGTTATTGATAAAGAAGGCAAAATCTACAAAAAATATATCGGGTATAGAGAAAAGAAAATTTTTGAAGAGGATATCAAAAAGTTATTGGGGAGGTAAGATGGCAGAGGTAATTGAGTTAAATGCTGATACTTTTGAGAGAGAGGTAATAGATTGTGAACTTCCCGTTCTGGTTGACTGCTGGGCTCCCTGGTGTCAGCCCTGTCTTATAGTAGCTCCAATAGTGGAAGAGGTTGCTAAAGAATATCAGGGAAAGGTTAAATTCTGTAAATTAAATGTGGATGAAAATAGCGATATTGCAGCTCGCTATGGAATTATGAGTATCCCCACTCTGCTTATTTTTAAAGAAGGTAAGGTTGTTGACCAGATAATCGGAGCTGTTCCCAAGGAAATGATTAAGGAAAAACTGGATAAAATAACCTAAGATGGAATCTAAGTATGATGTTATTATTATCGGAGGGGGACCAGCAGGACTTACCTCCGGAATCTATACTTCCCGGGAAGGGTTAAATACTCTTTTATTGGAGAAAGGGTTATGCGGAGGACTACCGGCAATTACGGATTTAATAGAAAACTATCCTGGTTTTTCAGACGGTATAAAGGGAAGGGATTTGATTGCTAAATTTAAGAAACAGGCGGAAAGGTTTGGCACAAAAATTAAGGAATTTGAGGGAGTAAGGAGGGTTGAACCATCCGAAAAAAAGATGTTGATAGAAACAAGCAAAGGGAAATATAATACCTATACGCTAATAGTCGCTACAGGTAGCATCCCTAAAATGCTGAATATTCCCGGGGAGGCCGAACTTCGTGGCAAGGGTATCTCCCACTGTGCCACCTGTGACGGTCCTTTATACAGAAATAAAGATGTAGTGGTGGTCGGTGGAGGAGATGCTGCAGCAGAAGAAGCTCTATTCTTAACTCAATTTGCTCGTAAGGTAATTTTAGTACATCGTCGGTATGAATTACGGGCGGCAAGAGTACTGCAAGAAAGATTAAAAGAAAATAAAAAGATAGAACTTTTGCTGAATCATGTTCCTGTTTCGATCAAAGGAAAAAATTCTGTTGATGCTATCATCGTAAAGAATAAAGAAAACAATGAAGAAAAAAGCATTGAGGTCTCAGGTATCTTTGTCTCTGTTGGATTTTTGCCCAATTCTAAATTCCTGGAAGGTATGGTTGAAGTAGACAGTTTTGAATATATCAAAACCAATGAGCAAATGGAAACATCTATCCCGGGTATATACGCCGTAGGTGATGTGCGGGCAAAGAAGGTGCGCCAGATAGTAGTAGCCTGTGGAGAGGCCACCATCGCGGCAATATCGGTCAGGGATTATTTAGGGGCTGTCTCAAAATAAGGTTGACTATTTGGAGTCCCAGATTTGAAGTCAGTGCAAGGCGCGACGAAGGCTTTGTGCCGGTGGCACATAGCCGAGGAGCAACGCCGCAATGCTTTAAAGATGGGACTCCGACAGAAGGGCCAGGCCGCTTTTGGGCTGCGACTGCGTCGCTCATCGCTTGCGTAGTACTATGACTACGCCAGCTTCTTTGCTTCTTGTCTCGCTCCAAAATCACCTCTGGCAAATGGTTAACATTATTTTGAGACAACCCCAAAGGAAATTAGAGGATGAAACCGACCCCAATAAAGGTAACAATCCTTCCTGAAAAGAAAACTGTCTATGTATTACCCGGCACAAATATAGTAGAAGCCGCAGGAAAGGCAAATATTCCGATAGAACTTCCCTGTGGAGGGGAAGGAACCTGCGGAAAGTGTAGAATCACGGTCGTTGAAGGGAATGTTCCGCCACTGCCTTCTGAAGAAAAACTGCTGGGAAAAGAGGCGGTCTCCAAAGGCGCAAGACTTGCCTGTCAAGCAAAAATTTATTCTCCCTGCAAAATACATATCCCTGAGGAAATTCGAATTTCGGCGCAGAAGATATTGACCGAAAGTATTGAAGGCGAAAAAGAAGTATGTCCCAGTATATGGAAGTATTATTTCAAACTTCAACCGCCTACTCTTGAAAGAAACATCTCCGACCTTGACCTTTTAAGGCGGGCTGTCCCCAAAAAGTTCTTTGCCAATATCTACGTTTTAAGGGAACTTCACAACTTCCTCAAAACTCATAATTACCAAGCAACCGGTGTATTTTCGAACGGAGAACTAATTCATTTTGAAGAAGGAGACACAACTTCAGAGGCCTTTGGCGTTGCTTTTGATATCGGCACCACTACCCTTGTCGGAACGCTTATGGACGCAAAAACAGGCAAAGACTTATCCGTAAGCGCAAGGATGAATCCCCAGGTCGCATACGGAGCTGATGTTATCTCCCGCATCCAATTCGCAATGAATAGCGCTGACGGACTTGAAAGACTCCATTTTGCGATTATCGGGACAATGAATGAAATGTTAAAAGAAATGACTAATGTTAGCAAAGTTCCGCTAAAGAAAATATACAAGATAGTTCTTTGTGGCAATTCAACCATGCAAAGTATCGTTCTCAATATTTCTCCCGAAAGTTTAAGTTCAATACCTTTTTCACTCGCGCTAAGAGAAGGCATAGAAGTAAAAGCGATAAAACTCGGGATTACAATCAATCCCGACGGAACGGTTTATGTTTTTCCCAACATCGGAGGATTTATTGGTGGCGATACCGTTTCCGCGATACTTTCAACAACCCAGTATAAAGCAGAGGAGATAAAACTTTGCGTAGATATTGGGACCAATGGAGAAATTGTGCTGGGTAATAGAAATCGTCTTATTACGGCGTCCACTGCCGCAGGACCTGCCTTTGAAGGCGCCAGGATATCTCAGGGAATGCGCGCGATGCCCGGAGCCATTGAAAAGGTCGTTTTTACAGACGATGTTCTTATAAGTACGGTTGGCAATGTGCCAGCGCTTGGGATATGCGGGAGTGGATTGATTGATACCGTTGCGGGAATGTTAAGAAGCGGGATTATCGACGAAACCGGAAGAATTCAACCACCGAAAACCTTAAAAGGCAGGTTATCCGATAAGATTTTAGAGAGGATTGTGAAAAAAGAATCAAGTTTTGGGTTTAAACTTGTGGATGGAGATAATATCGGCAATGGAACTCCAATCTTCGTCACCCAGAGGGATATCAGGGAATTACAATTGGCCAAGGCGGCAATTGCTGCGAGTATAAAGATACTTGAAAAAAAGATGGGCATTACCGACCAGGACCTATCGGAAGTATTCTTAGCCGGAGCATTTGGAAATTTCATCAGAAGGAGCAATGCAGTAAGAATAGGTCTTATCCCGAACATTCCTTTTGAGAAAATTAAGTTTGTCGGAAATGCCGCTTCTTTAGGGGCAAAACTTGTTCTTCTATGTTCTACCCTTCGCAACACCATTGAAAATATCTCTACCAAGACAGAATATGTTGAACTTTCACTTTCTTCTGATTTTCAAAATGAGTTTGCCGAATCAATGTTATTTCCAAATCCTATTTCTATAAAAAATAAAGCCCCATAACTTCCGCTCTGCAAAAGTTAAGATAGGTACTGTCAAAAATAAAATGAAAGAATTATAAAACCCTGGAAAATATGGATAACCCTTACAAATTAGCCCCCTCACCTCCATCCTCTCCCCCTGGGGAGAGGAAACATAGGTGAGGGGAAACTTTGAAATTCCGGACAGCCGGTACTAATAATCATCTCAAAGGGGTTTCAGGGGATGTGCCCCTGATTATCTTGTCTCTTTTGTCTAACTTTTCAGGAAGCAAGTCTTTTACCGGCGATAGGCATCTTCACGACTATCAATGGTTATCATAGAAACGAGTTTTTTCTTCTCGTCTATTTCATAAAAAAAGCGGTATGCACCTATTCTATATCGCCATGTCTCAGGTTTATAGTCTTTAAGCTTTTTAATGTTTTTGCCAAAATAGGGATTTTCTCTTAATTGTGGATAGACATAAATGGTGAGTTTTCTTTCTAATCGTTGTTGCTGTCCGCTGAAGTTTTGGGCGAGTTCTTTTAAGAATTGATTTGTTTCAAATATCTTAAACTTATCCAACCAGTCTTCCCTCCATCTTCTTTGCATCCCGATGACCTGTCTTAAGTTTTTTGAGCAGTTTCTTATCGGATTTAATTTGGTCCATCTCAATAACATCCACGTAATAAGATTCTTCTATTTCTCTCAAGGTAGCGGTGGTGATAAAGTTAGAAATAGGTCGATGCTCAACCTTAGCGGTTGCGGCAATTTTTTCGTATTCTTCATCGGAAAGTCTCAATGTTACAACTTTACTCATGATAATCTACCTCCTTTTATTCTTTCGTATTTCTTTGTAGTTTATCATATTCTACCCCTTTTGTCAAGAGATTCCGCTTCAAGGCTTTCTCTACTCTGTCAACACAACCGGATACATTCTTGAGAATCTCTTTACCTTTAAACCTTAACACTGTCCAGCCCATTCTCCTTAAGGTATTATCGCGAATCCTATCTTTCTGTTTTTGAGAAGGCCGGCCGTGCCACTTTTCATTATCGCATTCCACAGCTATTTTGCTTTTCTGGTAGATGATGGCAAAGTCCAGCCGATAACGATATGTTTTCGCCAATCTAAGAGGATATTCACGATAGGCCTGTATCTTCTGTCGTTTTAGCTCTTTGGCCATAATATCTTCAAGAGGAGGGATATCGAATAATTGACTTATCTCCTCTGAATGGAGCAACTTTTCCCGGGTGGTAAAGCCAAAACTGACTCTTCTCCGGCTGCGGTTTTCAATCCTTTTCGGCGTTCGTTGTATCCTTCCCAGATGGTAGACATGGTAGATTTCTTCAGCACGTGGGTGTTCCGGCTCATCCGGAAGCAACTCAATCCGTCTAACTTCTGACTTTGTTTTCAGGCGGGCATAGTAATTTATGCTCTTGCCTTCTTCTCCTAACCGGGAGACCTCATAGAAAGCGAGATAGCCAAATCTTTGCACGGGACAGCGCCTCAGAGGGATTCGGTAGTAATGTTCTTTGAGGATAATCCTTAAGTCTTTCTTACGTCTAACCACTCCAATAAGCACCCGTTCCTTCACTTCATTCAACTTTATATCCTCCCCATTGATGGGAGTGAGTCCCCCGGAGATGGGTGGGGGTGAATAAAGATGTATTTTACCATAAACCCTTTCTTCGGGCAAAGGTCTGTGGTATAATTACTCAATACAAGGTAGTGGCCTGATTTATCAGGCTTGTTTAATGCCGCTCAATGAATTGAGCGACTCCATTTAATGGGAGGCGACATGAAATACAGAGTTCCTTTAAAAAATCCAAAGCCAGATTTTAAGAGTTTCCGCGAGGTTCTGGAGGGAAGGAAAAGGGCAGAAAGGGTTCACTTTGTAGAAATATTAATGGATGAAGAGATTAAAAAATATATCACCGAAAAACTCCTTGGGGAGAAATGGATTTCTTATTCACCGGAGAGAAGAGAAGATTATTGGAGGCAGGATATAAATTTCTGGTATAAGATGGGCTATGACTACATTCGGGTTTCCGGAGGAGGAGTAGTGTCATTAGATTGGCCAACAAAACTGAGGGAAATAAAGGATACCGCTTCCCTTTCCCGGGGAAGGAGAGGTTGGAGCGAAGAAGGAAAGGGACCAATCGCCTCCTGGCAGGATTTCGAAAAATATCCCTGGCCTAAAGCAGAAGAAATCGATTACTCTTCTTATGAATTTAGCTCCAAAAATCTACCGGAAGGGATGAAGATGCTGGTCTGTCCCTCCAGCGGTGTTTTTGAGGTCGCAAGTGGCTCGCTTTTAGGTCTTTTGAATATGTCCTATCTTCTGGCCGATAATCCCGATCTGGTGGAGGCGACCTTCAGAAAAGTTGGAGAAGCCATTTGTACGTTTTATCAAAATGTGATCAGCCTGGATAATGTAGAGGGCATTTTTCAGGGTGATGATATGGGCTTCAAAACCTCAACCATCATTTCTCCTGCCCTTTTAAGAAAAATGGTTCTTCCCTGGCATAAGAAATTTGCCGCACTTGCCCACGAGCATCAAAAGATGTATTGGCTTCATTGCTGCGGCAATCTTCTTTCCTTGATGGAGGATTTTATCAAAGAGGTAAAGATCGATGCCTTTCACTCCTTTGACGATAACATCATTTCTGTAACCGAATTTAAAAGAAAGTATAAAGAAATTGCTGTTTTAGGAGGGGTGGATGTCGATAAATTGTGCCGGTTAAAGGAAGATGATTTACGAAAGTATGTAAGGGAAATTCTAAAGGAATGTATGCCAGAGAGATATGCACTTGGTTCAGGAAACTCTATCGCCAACTATGTCCCTGTAGAAAACTATCTGATTATGCTTGATGAAGAGATAAATTGGAAATTGACATTTTGAACAAATTGTGGGAAAATTGACATCGTCATGGATAAACGAAAGGAAGAGGCAAATCGATGGTTGAGACAGGCAGAAAATGATTTAAAGACAGCAGGAGATATGGTTGAGAAAGAAAATTATAATTGGGCCTGCTTTGTTTGCCAGCAGGCAGCAGAAAAAGCTCTGAAATCTGTCTATATTTTACGCGCAGAAAGTAGTGAACCAGTTCATAGTTTATTCTATCTCCTCCGAGGTGATACCAAAAAAGGTCTAAAAGGAATTCCTGAATTACAGAATATGACCAGGGAAGCGCAAGAACTGGATAAAGTCTACATACCTACCCGTTATCCTAATGGAATACCTGCGGGAATTCCTTCAGAATTCTATACTAAAGAAGATGGAGAAAAGTGTCTAAGAATGGCCAGAAAAATAGTTGGCGCAGTGAAAAAGCTCTTTTAGATTACATCGCGAGGCTATCCCGAAAACTCAAAGAGGTAAGGGTTGTCCTTTTTGGTTCGCAGGCTACCGGTGAAAACTGCCGCTATAGCGACTATGACCTTTTAGTCATTTCTGATAGTCTTCCTTCCGATTTCCACAAAAGAATTGACCTTCTCTGGGAAGAAAAACCTTCCTTTATTGATGCGATTGGTCTTAAAGTTGATGAGATTAAAGAAATGATTCACCGAACTTTAATCTTGAAGGCTCTAACTCAAGGAGTTGTTCTTAAAGGAAATATAAATTTTCTTAGAACACTTGCCCATCGCTACATGAAAAAGGAAGGACTCATTCCTACTCCTATTGGCTTCACTCACAATAGGCCTTAAATACTGATATCCAGGACAGTTAGTATATAAGGACTGGTTCAACATATCCAAGAATTTTTTGAAAAGCGAAATCTGAAAAATGTCTATTCAGCCAGATATAAAAGTTATTGTAGAAACCGATTGTCCAATTGCTACAATTAATCCCAATATCTATGGGCACTTTGCTGAACATCTTGGATATTGTATCTATGGTGGAATTTGGGTTGGTGAGAATTCATCAATTAAGAATAATAGAGGGATACGGTCTGACGTTGTAGAAGCCCTGAAGAAAATTAAACCTTCGGTAGTGCGTTGGCCTGGAGGGTGTTTTGCTGATGATTATCATTGGCGAGATGGCATTGGCCCCGGGGAATCGCGACCACGCCGTATCAATCTTCACTGGGGCAAAGTAATTGAGGATAATTCATTTGGTACTCACGAATTCATTGAGTTCTGCCGTCAGATCGGAGCCGAACCCTATATCTGCGGTAATGTAGGTAGCGGCACAGTGAGAGAAATGAAGGACTGGTTGGAATATATGAATTCTCTGAAGGATTCTACCTTAGCGCAAGAAAGAGCGGCAAATGGTTCCCTCCAACCTTTTAACGTCAAATATTTTGGTATAGGTAATGAGAATTGGGGTTGTGGTGGCAATATGTCAGCGGAATATTATGCTAATGAGGTTAAGAGGTATTCTACTTTCTTACATCCATTTGGTGAGAAGCCACTGTACAAAATTGCTTGCGGTCCTTGCGGCGATGACGCAAATTGGACACGGAGATTTTTTGAGGCATTAGAAGGTCACCTCGGGCTTATTCAAGGATTTGCTGCTCATTATTACTGTGGCACTTCAGGAACTGCTACAGAGTATACAGATACTCAGTGGTATGACCTTCTCCATAAAGCACTTAAAATGGAATCACTTCTCCTTAAACATCGGGCAATTATGGATGAATTCGACCCAGAACGAAAAATTTCTCTCATTGTTGATGAATGGGGTACTTGGCATCCCGTTATTCCCGGAACCCATCCTCGTTTTTTCCATCAGCAGAATAGTCTCAGGGATGCATTGGTAGCTGCTCTCACTCTTGACATATTCAATCGTCATGCCGATAAGATAGCTATGGCAAATATTGCTCAGCTGGTGAATGTGCTTCAAGCAATGATTCTCACCAAAGACAAGAATTTCTTACTTACTCCAACTTACCACGTTTACGAAATGTACGCTGTGCATCAAGGAGCTCAGTCGGTCAGGTGCAATATAAACACAGATGAAATTCACTTTAATATTGAAGATGAAACAAGGTTGCTTCCACGCGTAGCAGGGTCAGCTTCTATGAAAAATGATTTACTGAACTTAAGTTTAGTAAACACACATACGAGGGAACCAATTGCAGTAGAATTAGATATTCGTGGTTGTCTTTCTGTTCAGGTTAAGGAGTATCGGGTTCTCACCGCTGATGATATTCATGCCCACAATACCTTCAATGAACCTGAGCGTGTACAGCCAGTTAGCAAATCTCCAACCGAGATTGTTGAAGAAAACTTAATTGTAACGCTACCAGCAGCATCGGTAAATCTCATAACATGCAAAATAAAAGTCAAAGATACAAAGTGAACTTAGCCCCCTCACCTCCATCCTCTCCCCTTGGGGGAGAGGAAACATAGATGAGGGGGAACTTTGAAATTCCATACAATAAATTAGCCGAGCAAGCTCGGCAACTACCCCCGTATTTAATACGGGGTTATGTAGTGGCAAAGCTTGCTTTGCCAAACTTTGAAATTCCATACAATAAATTAGCCCCCTCACCTCCATCCTCTCCCCTTGGGGAGAGGAAACGTAGGTGAGGGGAAACTTTGAAATTCCATACAAGAACTTAGCCCTCGTGCTTTGCACTCGGGAACTTTTTATTTCCC
>Ga0210019_1002191_pt1 | contig 19333 bp, 19 predicted proteins | sample CryGeyCG2114_020_2_FD_183969 | JGI IMG/M metagenome (GOLD analysis project Ga0210019, IMG submission 183969) | Groundwater microbial communities from aquifer - Crystal Geyser CG11_big_fil_rev_8/21/14_0.20 (SPAdes) (version 2) | ecosystem: Environmental > Aquatic > Deep subsurface > Groundwater ...
TTTTCGCACACCTCAAAGGTTTACTCAATGTTCACAGAGGTATGAAAGCAAAGCGACGAACGAAACTTATTAATGAAATTTTAAAGGGAAAGACAAGATTCTAGCCTCCCATTTTGTCCATTAAGTCCCATTTTGTCAATATAAAAAACAACGCATAGTGAATGCGTTGTTTGATTCAATATAATCTTCTTTATCTTGGAGATAGATGCGGAAAGTGTGCAGGGTAATCTGCGATGAGCTTGTCAGCTTCTTTTGTGAGAAGTGTGTTTCTTTCTTTGCAATTTTTCTTTTTATCCTCTGCTGATTTTAACACCCATACAAAATACTCCGTCGCAGTTTCGTCTGTTTTTGGTTCTTCGTAGGACGTTTCAATCGGAATGCAACGAGTGTTGATTTGTTCAAGCAACGACTGCATTATTTGTGCTATAAGAGCTCTTCCTTCTTGGTCGTCTTCTGCGCTGTCGGATACTTCTCTCATAAATCTCTGTACGCTTGTTCTCACGTCGTACGTTGTGCTTTGCTCCAACATAAACTGTTCTGCTATTTTTTGAACTTTATTTTTAAAAGTGTTAATCTTTTCAATCGTTGCTTCATCCATGGTGAAAGGCGGTTCACAATAAGAGAGATTAATAGAATTATCACTCAAGAGCGTGTGGACGAGATCTTTTAGATTTCGTTCCAGCTCCACTCTTTGCTGGGCAGTAATTACCCTTGCCTCGTCTGATGAAATGTGGTCTTCCGCGTTTTGCTCAGCAATCAACAACAGGGCTTGACTGGCACAATCTGCTAAAAGATACGGTGAACAGGCATAAGATCCATCAAAAACACTACTTCTCACTTTTTGACCGAGCAAAAAACGTGTACTTTCATAGTAATATACAGAATTGACCGATGCAAAATATTGTAAAATTGCCTTGTTGGCATCAGGTTCTATTTGTGCACGTTCAGCTTGCAACGCAGCATCGGCATGTTCTATTCGAGCACGTTCAGAAGCAACGTAGGCTTGTTCTTTAGGGTCGAGGGTTTCCATACGAGTCAATAATACGTTACATCACCCTACTGCCGAATCGGCATCACGATATACAAATAGTCTTCAACATCTGACGGTCGGAACATGCAGGGTTGTTCACTCGAATTTATTTCAAAAACAACATAATCACTGCCAATATTATTCAAACCATCGAGGACATATCGGTGATTGAGTAAAATAGAATTTTCTTGACCAATAATATCACCATCAATCTCTGAACTGTGCTCACCTGACTGTCTACTCGTCGACGAGATCCCAACATTTTTTTGTTCGACGTTGATATCAAACGAAACAGCATTCACACCGTCTGATGTAAATAGACTTGCAGCTTTGATTCGTTTGATAAAATCAGCCGTAGGAAGTGTTGCTGTGGTATTAAAGGTTGCTGGTATGATTTGCGTATAATCAGGGTACGTCCCATCTACTAAACGAGACGTCATTTCTACTTGACCATACCGAAAGGCAATCTGTCCATCACTGAGCCAGAGTCGTATATTTGTTTCGTCTGAATGAGAACTACCAAGAACTCGAATGATTTCATATGCGGTTCGCGCTGGAATGATACAAGAAAGTATATCAGTCCCTTGTGCGACTGGAAGTTTTTTTTCTGCAAGACGATAAGAATCAGTTGCAGCAAGGATGAGCCCCTCGTATCGTTCAGGGAAAAACTGACAAGAAATACCCGCGAGTTCTGGACGTATTTCATTTTTTGATGCCGCTATCACTGTTTTTTGTAAAGCATCTTTGAAGTCTGATGCTGGAATCGTGTATGCATGTTGTTCATCAATATCAGGAATGACAGGAAATTCATCAGAAGGCATTCCTTTTATTTTTGTACTCGATGATCCGCAAACGATAAGTAGTTCGTTTTCTTCAAGAGAAATAGTTATTTGTTCATCAGGAAGAAGTTGAAGATAATCTCCAAGTACTTTTGCAGGGACAGTAAATGCACCACTTGTTTCTACCTTTGCCCGTAGGTGAGCTTTGAGAGCAATTTCTAGATTGGTAGCAATAAGTTCGACACCAGATTCTTTTGCTTGTATGAAAACATTGGTGAGTATAGGAAGACTTGTTTGTCTTCCTGCAATACCACTGACAAGTCCAAGTGTCTCAGTTATATTTTCCTTGGTACATGTGAATTTCATATCCCTATAACATTATATAATATATAGATTTAATCTTGTTGTAGTAGTAAGTGGTGTGGATACTGTGCAAAAGCGTTTTTTTTTGCTAAGGTAAGGCATAAATCTTATTTTTTTATACACATATTGGGTGTGAGTGTTTGGTGGGCTATTTGTGTAAAAGATTTTTATGTTTGTTTTTTTGCGTAAGACTGTTTATATGTTTGTTGTTATGCACTGTCTTTGTTTGAGTTAGTACGGTGGTTGTACACAGGTTATGCTGGATCTGAATACAACCGTTGCTTTATATTTGCCAAATCTTGTTTCAATTTTAAATCGTTTTCTAACTCTGTTCGTATTTTTGTATGTGCATGCATCGCTGTCGTATGATCTCTTCCACCTAGCTCAGTTCCAATTGCTGGATATGACATTTTTAATTCTTCTCGTAACAAGTACATGACAATTTGTCGTGGGAAGGCTAACCGTTTTTCTCGGCTCTTTCCAAGAATGTCATCTATTGCAACATCAAAAAATTCTGCGACGGTACTGACTGTTTCTCTCGGGGTCACCGCTTTTCGTGTTCCTTGTTGTTCGAAACTTGCCAACACTGATTTAATAGATTCTTTTGTTGGTGGAATGTTTTTGAGTTGGTGATAGGCAATGATTTTATTGAGCGCTCCTTCCAATTCTCTAATATTGCTTTGAACGGTTGTTGCTATTGCGTTCAAAATGTCTGGTTCAAGTGGAAATTGTTTTTCCTGACTTTTTGATTGTAAGATTGCTAATCGTGTTTCTAAATCTGGATTCGCAATGTCAGCAATCATCCCCCATTCAAACCGACTGCGCAATCTGTCCTCCAGTGCCGGAATTGCTTTTGGTGGACGATCACTCGTCATGACGACTTGTTTTCCTTGTTGGTGCAATTCATTGAACGTGTGGAAAAATTCTTCTTGTGTTTGTTCTTTTCCCCCGATGAATTGAATGTCATCGATAAGCAACAGATCTACATTGCGATATCGATCTTTGAATTCTTTTGCTTTTCCAGATTTTACTGAACTGACAAATTCATTTGTAAATTTTTCAGAGCTGACGTACAGAATACGTGTGGAAGAATTTCTTGCAATCATTTCATTGCCAATTGCTTGGAGCAAATGAGTTTTTCCAAGTCCTACTCCTCCATAGATAAAGAGCGGGTTGTAGGCTTCTCCAGGCCTATCTGCAACTGCGCGTGCGGCAGCGTGTGCAAGTTCGTTTCCTTTTCCTACTATAAAAGTATCGAAAGAGTATTTTATATTGAGACCAAACTGAGCCCCAAGACTCATCTTTGGATTTGAGTGAATTGGTGTTTCGGGGGTAGACACTGTTGGCACAGCCGAGAGTGTACATTCTTGTTCAGTGATGTTCTTTAGGTTTTCCACTCGGTATTCTATTTTTTTGATTGGTTTCCCTGTAACTTTTTCTATGGTACTGATGATATCTTTGTGATATTTGTTTTCCAACCAACTTTTTGTGAAAGCATTTGGAACACAAATAACCACATGACCAGTGTCATATTTTGCGATACCTGTATGTTTGAACCATGTTGTGAAGTTTGGTTTGGATACTTTAAGTTCAAAATCTGCAAGAACGGTCTGCCAAATTTCGTAATTTGTCATAAAAAGTCGCTAAGAGTATGGTTGTTTGTCCAGTTTAGCACAGATACGTATTTGAAAAAATGGCTTAATATAAACAAAAAGTGCGTAACATGGGGAAAAGGTGTGGATAGTGTGGATATGTACACAAGGAAATGTCTTATGTAATTGTATATATAGATACATAAAAAAAGCTCAAAAGAAGTGTTTCCCTATTGACAGAACAAAGAAAATATCGTATTATTGTGAACATCTAATACAACATCCGAAAATCTGGATGATCCGTTATCAATACTATGCCAAAACGAACATATCAACCAAAAAAACGTAAACGTGCGAAGACCCATGGGTTTCGATCACGTATGGAGGACAAAAATGGGCAAGATGTGCTCAGACGCCGACGTGTGAAAGGAAGAAAAAAGCTCACGGTGAGCGATGAACGCACAGGAAAGCGTACAAAAAAGACACGATAATCCAACAAAAGACCCCAGAAATGGGGTTTTCTGTTATACTATGGGTATCTCGCTATGCTAAAGTCACAACATCGCCTTAGAAAAATGAAAGATATTGAGATTCTCTTCAAAGAGGGGCGTTTTGTTGGTGGGGATCTGGTTACTCTGAAGCTCTGGTGGGTCGATCCAGACAAGTACCCTCGCCGGAAATATACTAAAAATGACCTCAAAATTGGCTTTGTTGTGGGGAAAAAGGTAAGTAAGAGTGCGGTAAAACGTAATAAAATCAAACGCCAGATGCGAGAAGTGGTCCGATTGCTTCTAAAAGACGAAAAGTTGAAGGATGGCGCCATGGTATCGGTGATTGCAAAGCCCTCTGCGCTCGGAGCCTCCTACGTAGACATTGAAACATCACTGCTAGATGTGTTTCGACGGGGCAAGCTACTTGGGTAGCGCACAGACAACAAAAATATGAATATACTTCGTTGGTCAAGAAAACCTGTGCTCTGGCTGATTCGCTTTTATCAGAAATTTCTTTCACCAGATCACAGTTTTTGGGCAAAAAAAAAGAATCCATACGGCTACTGTCAGTATTATCCGACATGTAGTGTGTATGGATACCAAGCGATAGAAAAATATGGGGTGATTCGTGGTGGGTTTAAAGCTGTGTGGCGAGTGCTCAGATGTAATCCGTGGAGTACAGGGGGCGTGGATGAAGTAGATTGACAAATTTTATATTTTCTGTAAAGTGACCGTACCATTTGACGGTCTCTTTTTTTGTGCAGGTGCACGAGAGAGAAGCCCACACGGAGGAAGACTCATGCTGAATCGCATTTCGTTTGCGCTGGTTCTGGTGCTCCTTGCTTCCTGCGGTTCTGCAGAACAGCAGGACACAGCTCACCCGATCCCTTCGGAGGACATGATGATCCTCGTCGGGCACGTGTACTGCCATCCCGTCCTTCGTCAGTGGTGCGAGACCACCCGTCCGTGTGAAGTGTCGTCATTCCCGGGCAACCTCGCGACCATTCTCGGTAGTGACGGCTCTGTCATGCTCGTCACGCCGGGGGGGAATCCGTTTCACTTTCAGCGGGGGGCGTTCAAGCTGCTGGATGGAACTTTCCAGGATGGCAACACTGAACGGGGGGTGTACCAGTGGATTCTTGCGGAGCAAGGAGAGTACCTCCTCGCAGCTGATCCCTGTGCTGCAAGGGTGTACATCGTGCATTTTCCTCTCCCCCCAGAGAAGACGTCTCAGGAAGGTGCCGCCTCACCTCTTGGTGGTTCCGAAGACTCGTCTGACGTTCCACTTCCTGCTGAGTGGGTGCCTGGCACGCTCGAGTGCTTCGACCCTGCGCGCGAATAGTCGCGTTCGTTCTCGCCCACTGCTAGCCTCGGCTGACAGTGGGCGAGGGCATGAATTCACATACACTCGAAAGAGTGTTTTTTTGTATAATTTGTGGAGTAAAAAATATGTGAGGCGTGGATGATGTAAAATAGACTCAACGTTAAAGTACGAAAACTGTTTTATTTTGAGGATCTGTCCATTCTTCAAATACGGCGTTATCAACAATTGTCAGTACTATTTTTTGTATTGTTGCTGTTGCCAGTGAATCATCGTGTATCATGTTTTGTGCTTCACGAAAATTTTCATCGGAAAGTCTTCTTCCTATTGTAATATGTGGAATGAAAGAAAGCTCAAATTCAGCATATTGTTTTGCGATGTGATCTCCATAGGTTGAAAACGTTTTTGAAATTTCTTTTTGGAGTTTGAGAAGTTGTGTATTTTCTTCTGCACGAATCATAATAGACCACCCATTGTCTGTTTTTTTGGTAAAAATACCATGAAACTGTAGGTGCATAGTCGTATAATTTTTACAGAGTTCTTTCAATTCTTTTTTTATGTGTGTTGTTGCTTCTTCTTGGCAGTATGTGTTTGTTTTCAAGCTGATATGCATAGGATATGGTTTGTCATACGTTTCTCGAAATATATCAATCCATCTTGGATAGAGATTTAAATCTACTTGGGCTGTAATATGAAATATTTTTTGCATACTATCACAGGTTAATTTCCACAAGTTTTATTTTATTTGTTTCCCCTTTTACAATTTTTATGTTACTTTTTGACACACCAAATTCCTTGCTGAGCAATTCAATAAGTTTTTTGTTTGCTTCGCCATCAACTGGCGGTGCTGTGAGTTTTACTTTGAGTGTCCCGTCTGGAAGTGTTCCGACGATTTCATTTCGTGAGGAACGTGGGAGGACTTTTATTGTGAGTGTTTTCATAAGTACTTACGGATAACGGATAATTTTGATGTACGGATTCATGTAAATCAGTTGGAAGTGTGTTCCATTCTACAGTACCAATAAAAAAGAAAAAACGCTAGATATACAAAAAACACCGCCGTGTAGAAGGCAGTGTTTTCTTGATGTGCGTTTATTTTTTCTTCTCTTCCAGTACTTGCTCTTTCAACCACTCCATCACTTTTCTATTTTGCATACTTGTCGCAATTGTGTCACGCACTTCTGGTTTCTTCAGATTATCGAGGTATTCTTTTTTTGTTTTGTACATCTCTTCGAGCATCTTGATCTCTGCATCGATCTCTTCATCAGAAATGACAATGTTTTGTTCTACGGCTACTTGGCGAGATACCAGGGCTGCCTTCGCGCGCTTTTCTGCCTGTATTTTGAAATCATTGAAAAGTTCTTCTTCTGTTTTTTTGATATCAGAGAGATATTGTGAGATTTCAATATGATTTTTTTCCAGATCTCGTTGCAATTCGTAGAACATCTTTTGTCGCTCAGCATCTATCAGTACTTCTGGAATTGGTGCAAAGGTCGTTTTTTCAATAATAGCATCCAACATTTCTATTTCTGCTTTTTGTGTCGTTTTTTGTGCTGCTTCATCCAGCATGTTTGTGTGAATGAGCGTTTTGAGTGCGTTGATGCTATCTTGTCCGAGAGTTTTTGCAAGATCGTCAGAAAGTTCTGGCAATTGTCGTTCATATACATCTTTGACAGAAATTTTGAAATCAACTTTTTTGCCTGCAAGATGTTTTTGGTAGTGTGTTTTTGGAAAATCGAGAGAAAATTCTTTTGTATCTCCTTTTTTCAATCCGGCTACTTCTTTGTTGAATCCTGGAATGTAATGATCTTCTGAAAGATAGACTTGGTAGTCTTTTGATTGTCCGCCTTCGACAGGAACGTTGTCGATAAGCATATCCATATCGAGGACCAGTTTATCTGTCCCTGTTGCTTCTCCAGCCTTCACAATTTCTGTTGCGTGCATGCCTCGGAGTGCCTCGAGTGTTTCGTCAATCTTTTTTTCGTCGACAGTAGGTTCTTCTTTTTTTATGGTAATTTTTTTGATATCAGCGAGCTTTACACTTGGCATGAGTGCTACCACTGCCTTGTACTCGATATCGTTTCCTGGTGCGACTTTTTCGACAGTAATTTTTGGCATGCCAATCGTTTCCAGTTTTTCTTCACGGATAGCTTCAAAAAACGTTTTTTTGACAATATCCTCCAACGCTTCTTGCATGATAGCCATTTCACCGAGTTCTTTTTTGACAATATCAAAAGGGGCTTTGCCTTTTCGGAAGCCTTTGATACTTGCTCGTTGTGAAAGACGGACCGCTGCTTTTTGGAGTGGTTCGCTATATGTGTTTGGTGTTACCGTGATTGTGAGTTCTACTTGTGAGTCTTTGAGGTCTTTTTTGGTATATGACATAAGTGGATAGAAATATGCGAAAACGGCTTATAATATAGCGAAAAAAAAGATATTCGTCAAGTCATCGGCATTGACTTTTTGGTCATTTTCGACCATACTCATAAGGCTATTTTATGGACAAACATGTAAAAAAAGTCATTCTTTCTCTCCTCAGCATCGTTATGTTTTTGAAACGTATGCTTGTGGGATTTTTTCAATTGGTTGCAAAAGGATTTTCAAAAATTAATGAAAAGTATGAGCAGACCATAGGTCCTACGTTGTATCAGTGGGCCTATACCCTGCAAAAAAAATTGCGGTGGGTGTCCTTGTTAAAAACAAGTGGACCTCTCGGTTTTTTTGGAAGACGGTCTGTGCTACAGATCGTCTTGTTTTTGATGCTTTTTGTTATCATGATACCGCAAACAAGGCTCTATAGTGCAGAAAAGATTTCAAATATGCCAGGACGAGCAACGCTTCTTTATACACTTGTTGGGTCTGGAGATCAGGATTTTAGTCCAGAAGATCTTATTGTAGAACAAGCCCTTCCTCCGACCAGTGTTGCAGATCAAAATTGGCGTGATGGGTCAATAAGTGCAGATCAAACAGCATCTACAGGGAAAATACCTGTTCAACCTGAGGAAATTTCTTCAATTTCAGTAGGGGGTACGGCTGTGACCAAACCAAGTATTTTGCCAGGAAATCAACTTCCCGTACAGATTGATACCAATAAAACACAGACGACTGGACGAAAGGATATTATTGAATATACCGTAGATTCTGGGGATACCATTGGTGCCATTGCAGAGGCGTTCCATATCAATGTGGAAACAATACTCTGGGCAAATAATCTTACAGCGCGTTCGTATATACGTCCAGGAGATACGTTGAAAATTATGCCAATCAATGGACTTGTGCATACCGTTTCTCGTGGAGATACCGTATCTTCGTTGGCAAATACGTATGATACCGAAGCCAGCGAAATTATAGCTTTCAACGATCTCAAAAAAGATGGTTCAGATATTATTATAGGAGAAACACTCATCATTCCAAATGGCACCAAGCCTGCTCCAAAGAGTACCTATACCGTGCCAGAGAGTCGTCCATATACACCACTCACCAATGTTGCTGCACCTCCTCCATCTGTTGCTGCACCCGCAGGATCTGGATACCTCTGGCCACTCGGCGCACATATCATCACACAATATTATGGTTTGCAACATACAGGAATTGATATTTCTGGTGGTGGAGTTGGTACACCTATCTATGCAGCAAAAGGAGGTACCGTAAAAGTATCACAGTGCGGATATAATGGTGGATATGGATGTTATATAATTCTCGATCACGGCGATGGTGTAAACACTCTCTATGGGCATGCTTCGAAGCTGTACGTGAGTGCGGGCGAAACAGTCACACAGGGGCAGACGATAGCTACGATGGGATCAACAGGACGTTCTACAGGACCTCATCTTCACTTTGAAGTGCGTATCAACGGTGTAAGAAGTAATCCATTGAAGTATATTCGATATTAATAGAGATAATTGAAGAACAAAAAATCACCAATTATGGTGATTTTTTGTTCTACCATTTTGACATCATGACTACTTACAAAGCTCTGACTCTCTGTCATCTTCTACGCAACTTTACTCCGATACTGCAACGCTTCGGCCACATGTGGTGTTTCAATATGTTCATTGCCATCCAGATCTGCAATCGTTCTCGCCAATTTTAAAATGCGATGATAACTTCTCGCTGATAAATGCAATTGTGTCACAGCTTGTTTCATCAGTTCAATAGATTGATCCTGCAACGTACAGTGTTCACGTATTTCTTTATTTTTCATATCCGTATTTGTCATGCAGTGTGTTCCGGCAAATCGTTTGTTTTGAATTTCTCTGGCTTTTTCAACGCGTGCGCGAATTGCATCAGATGACTCTGCCAGCGTATCATCCCGAAGTTTTTCAAATTCTACCCGTGGCACCTCTACATGAAGATCAATTCTGTCGAGCAGTGGGCCACTTATTTTTTTCTGATAATTTGCAATTTGCATAGGCGAGCATGAACATTTTTTATCAGGATCGGTGGCAAATCCGCACGGACATGGATTTTGACTCGCAACGAGGGTGAATCGTGCAGGGAATGTAATCGTCCCTTGCGCACGGGAAATGGTGACAACACCATCTTCGAGTGGTTGGCGGAGATTTTCGAGTACTTGCCGAGGGAATTCTGGAAATTCGTCGAGAAAAAGCACACCACGATGTGCCAGAGATATTTCTCCTGGCCGAGGGAATTTTCCTCCGCCGACGAGTGCTACTCCAGATGCACTGTGATGTGGCGCGCGAAATGGGCGCTCTGTGACGAGTGGACGATCAATGGGAAGCAATCCTGCAACCGAGTAGATCTTTGTTGCATCGATTGCTTCTTCTACCGTCAATCTTGGTAAAATTGAAGGCATGGTTCGAGCGAGCAGTGTTTTGCCAGATCCCGGTGGGCCAGAGAGTAGAATGTTGTGTCCACCGGCAGCTGCAATTTCCATGGCGCGTTTTACGAAGTCTTGTCCTTTTACATACGCCATGTCCATTTCATAATCAGTTTCTTGAATCCATTCATGAACTGGTGATCCTCGAAAAGGAGGAATTTTTTGTTTGTCTGTAATATGTGCAAGCACCTGTCTAAATGTATCTGCCGGCAAGATTTGGATATCCTGAATCAGACTTGCTTCATGTGCATTCACGGCAGGAACAAACAAGTCAGTATAGCCATGATCCCGTGCAAAAATAGCGAGTGGCAAAATGCCATTTGTATGGCGGAGACCGCCATCGAGTGCAAGTTCACCGACAAACAGTGCTTTTGACAGATCTATGTCTTCTCGCTTTTCTGTGGCAACATACATTCCCACTGCCATCGGCAAGTCATACATGCTTCCTTCTTTGCGAACATCTGCTGGTGCAAGATTGATGACAATACGACCGTTGTTTGGAAATTGTAAATTTGTATTTTTCCATGCGGTTCGGATGCGTTCTTTTGCTTCTTGAATGGCTGTATCTGGGAGACCAACAATATTGTATCCAGGCCATGATCCTGCGATGTCCACTTCGACAGTCACAGGCGTGCAGTCGAGTCCTAGGACTGCTGCAGAATGAATTTTTGTAAACATACCCTCCTTATCTTAAAAAATGATACAAAAAGTATAGCACAAAAAAATATCACTAGTGTGATATGTATGTTGAAGAGTGATGTCGAGGACCCCACATGTCACCGAGGTGGTGGACATGCGGGGTACCTCTGTCATGGTGATCAGATCTTGGCGGCTCGTCGCGCACGTTCGATGGACGTGCTGTACGAGGCGTTCTCGATCAGATCAGCAAGAAGACGCGTGTACCTGTCGACCAGCCCTGGTCGTTTCCGCGAATCTGCATCCGCGATCCAGGTGAGGACCTTCAGGACGGCTCGCTCTGCGTTGACGAAGTGCACGATGCACTTCAAGATGGCGGACGCAATGGCCCGCGTGCTTGACGCGTCACTTGCGCTGAAGACGAACCTACGCCCCAAGTTGTTTTCGAAGACGAACGTCGCGGGCAATGGCTCCGCGAGGTTGCTTTGCCTCCGCTTTTCGGGCATCTGGACATCTCCCGTGAAGGAGATCGGGTAGATGTAGTTGAGTGAAGGATGTTCCTCCCCGAACTTGCTCTTGAGGGCTTCGAAGATCGTGAGCGCCGCGCCTTCTCCACTTCCCGTCACTGTCACTGAGGTCAAGGTGCGGACTTCCTTGATCTCGCACGTGATGTTGGTGACCTTTCCCTCTTCCGTCGTCAAGTCTTCCGTGAGAAGACGCATGACGCCGTACTCGACGTAGTCATCTCCCATCGTGTCAACGACGAGGCGTTCCAGCTCGTCTTGTGTCAACATGACTGCCCCTTTTGGTGTGTGGGTTGTGGTTTGAGCATAGGCAGAATATTTTTTGTGTAAAAATACTTTGTCCACACCCAAACACACTTTTTTTCTCAATAAGAAAGAAAAAACCACCGTTCTGGTGGTTTACCTTTACCCACTGCAGAATACAGTAAGTGAAAAAAGGATTTTTGTCAATATGTGAGGGAAAATTTGATTATTCTTCCATCTTTGGTTTTTCGAGGAGCAGTGGTTCCATTTCCACTTCCCCTTCTGTAATTTTTACCACATCTTTTTCTACTTTTCCGAGTTCTTTATATGCAGTATTGTAATGGTTTACGGTCGTTGTCATACTGTTCCCCAATTTTTTCATGTAATCTTCATATGCAAGAATATGTTTGCCAAGTTTTTCTACATTCTTTCGTATTTCTTTTGCTCCTTCCTCGATATTCAGTGCACGCAATCCTTGCAACACTGTTTGGAGATATGCGGCAAATGTTGTTGGAGAAACAATGATAACTTTTTTTTCTCGAAATGCATAATCGATCAAGTTTCGTGTGTTTACTTTCACTGCCCCCACTTCATTCACGAGCAAATCATAATAAATTGCTTCTGATGGAATAAACATGAATGCAAAGTCGAGGGTATTTTCTTTTGGTTTGATATATTTACTTGTTTCGTCTATTCGTTTTTTCAAATCATTTTTAAATTCTTTTTCCAGTTGTTCTTTTTGTTTGTCATCAATGCAGTCAAGAATGCGTTGGTAATTATCCAAAGAAAACTTTGCATCGATACAGATGTTTCCTTCTTTGGTAAAAATAATTGCATCGACAATATCGCCATCGGGAAAACTATATTGAAGTTGAAATGATGTTGGCGGAAGTATATTTTCCAGCACAAGTTGCAATCCCGCCTCCCCAAGATTTCCTCGTTTTTTTTGATTGGTTAATACTTTTTCTAGATTTCCAAGTTGTTCAGAAAATCCAATCACCTGCTGATTTGTTTTGTCGAGTGTCGTCAATTTTTCTGTAATATCGGCAATCATTTTTGTACTTTGTCCTGTAATTCCTTGCATTATTTTTGTGTTCTGTCCAAATTGATCTTGAATCGTTTTATTCAAATTCAGTTGTGAGTCATTCATGACTTTGTGTGTTTCAGATAATTTCTGATCTACTGTTTTATTGAGTTCCTGAATTTGTTGTTGGAGCATCATGAATAGTTGTTTGTCTTCATCACGATTTTGAGGTTGTGTAGCATTCTGCAGTTTTTTGTACAGAAAAAACATCGCAGCGAGTGTTGCGACGAGAACAATACTGAGAATGATAATAAGCATTTGTTCCATAGAAAAAGAATCCGTTGTTTATTTTTTAAATTTTGAGAAAAGAAATCCTACAATGCCAATGGCAAGGAAACTGGTGATCGCAATAATGAGAGCCAGGACTGTTTGCATAGACTACCAGTATAGCAGGACTCAGGGTGAGAAACAAAATGAGTATACTCTATCTCCAAATAGTTGGAAGCAGAGTGTAATGCTGGAGGGTAACGTGTCCAGCGGCACGGTCGGTTCTGCACCGACAAGCGTCTGTCAAAGGAAGATATGAACGCGTACGAACGTGTCCAGGGACCATCCTCTGTTTTCGATAGGAGCTGCGTGCCTGATCGAGAATGCGATGTCCACAGCGACATGTTTGTTAAAGTGGAGCAACATGTTTGACCCGACGCCATGTGACCATGTGTCGGCATGACCGATTTTGCCCCATCCTTCGCCCTCAATGCCGAGTTCAATGAAATCGGACAGGGTGTACTGAGCTTGGAGGAACCAGTACCCAGACATACTCGGAATCTGGATCTCCACGTCAGACCAGCTCCAGAAGTCTCCGAACTTCACAGATGGACGAAACGCGAGTACCGGTTCTGCGTTGTGGAAGTCCCACGCCATGTCTGACTCGATGTCCAGCCACTGAAGAGGCTTCCATGCTGCACCGAGATAGAGATAGGGGGTAAGCCCACTGGCGAGGTTTGTCGATGGTACGATGTGTACTCGACTGTCGACGTTCGGGGTCAGCTCACTTCCTCCGTGGATTACCATCCTCAGTCGAGGATGGTTGACGAGCTGCTTCGCTTGCACCGGCGTGTTGGTCAGTCCGATGAAAGCGATGATGATCATGACGAGAAAACGGATCATGTATGTATCCCTCTCCACAAGAGAACATGTCCTCCGCCAAGCCCTGTGCTTGACTTCGAACGGACAACTATATATAATATGTGAAGAGTGGTAAATAGCACCACGTGGTGTAGTTTTACACCATAGACGTATATATTTGCTAAAATAAGCAAAAAATGTTATGCACATAGATATTTTAGAAGAACTTGGACTGTCACAAAACGAAGCAAAAATTTATGAATCTCTGATTGAAATTGGTGAAAGTACGATTAGTGAATTATCAAATAGAAGTAAGATTCATCGCCGTAATATCTACGATTCGATGAGTCGTCTTATTGAAAAAGGACTGGTATTTCAGGTCATTGGGCGTGGAGATAATCTGTATAAGCCTGTAGACCCACACAAGCTCATGGAACTCGTTGACGAAAAGCGCACTCGTCTTGAAAAAATCATGCCAGCGCTTATTACCAGCTATGAGCAAAAACCTCATCTTGAGGCAGCGTATATCTATAAAGGTATCGAGGGTTTTAAGAATTACCTTCGTGATATGCTGAGTACAAATGAAGATGCTTATTTTATTGGGGCAAAAGGCGCTTGGTTTGATCCTCGTTTGAAGACGTTTATTGAAGGATTTCTTACTGAAGCAAAGAAACGTGGCATCAAATATCACACGCTATTTGATTACGAAGTTCGTGAAGGTGCAGTGGAAGTGCCCATGGCAGTAAAAAAGCCATTTAAGTACCTCCCAAAAAAGTACTCAACACCGAGTATGGTAGATATTTTTGGGGATCATGTTGTGTCATTTACTGGGGCGGGACTCATGAAGATATCTGATGATATTACGATTTTTGTAAATATTAGTAGACCATTGGCAACAAGTTACAAAACGTGGTTTCAGTTTATGTTTGACATGTGCCCTGAGATTGAGTAAAGTGCCGGTGTTTCATATGAAACAAATGGTCCTGTAGTTCAATGGATAGAACAAGACACTCCTAACGTCTAAATCCAGGTTCGATTCTTGGCGGGGCCACAGTAGAAGTACACTTTTGTTGGAGAAAGTACACAATAATCTATACAAATACACTGTTTAGGACAGTGTATTTTGTTTCACGTAGAACAAACGAGTGTTTCATATGAAACAATTGTAACAAGAAAAGAAAAGTTTTTAAAAAATAAATGTTGTGGCAAATTTTACTACATGCATGCATGTTTCACGTAGAACATTTTTGTAATTTTATGATAGGGGATATTGATAGATTGAAATATAAAATTTTTTATAAACCCTAAAGTAAACAACAGATACATAAAATATTGTACGACACATAAAAAGAGCTATAATAAAGCAAGAAAACAACATTTTACAAAATAAAGTGAATAATAAATGTAAATTTTCTACCATTTGTCCTGTAAGAAAAATGAATGCTACCTAGGTGTCTTTACAAAAAGGCATAAAACAAGTAGGATATCGGTGCCCATGTTGTACATGCGGAAGATGTTTCGTGGGCCTTATTTGATTATATTATTATGTTTTTATGCTTGCTATCGGTATCGTAGGGCTTCCCAATGTTGGAAAATCAACGCTTTTCAACGCATTGACCAAAAGTAAACAAGCAGATGCGCAAAATTATCCGTTTTGTACCATTGAGCCAAATATTGGTATTGTTGAAGTACCTGATGATCGTATTTCTCAACTGACGTCTACGTCTTCTTCACTCAAAGCCGTCCCTACTGCCATTGAATTTGTAGATATCGCCGGACTTGTGAAAGGTGCTTCAGAGGGTGAGGGTCTCGGAAACAAATTTCTTTCGCATATTCGTGATGTCGATGCCATTGTACACGTTGTTCGTGCGTTTCAAGATAGCAATGTGGTGCATGTTCATAACAACGTCGATCCAAAAGATGACGCTGATGTGATCAACCTAGAACTTGTGCTCGCAGATATGCAGGCCGTCTCTTCGAGACATGCAAAAGTGACAAAGGAAGCAAAAGGGGTAAAGGCAAAGGAAAAAGCTGTCGAAATGGACGTACTTCAAAAGTTACTTGACCATTTTGAACAAGGGAAACCAGCTCGCACGCTTGATTTTACTGAAGAGGAGATGGTCATCATGAAAGAATTGCATCTTATTACAATGAAACCAATGATGTACGTTATCAATATCGATGACAGCCAACATATCGATGGAAATGCAAACATTATTGTCGAAGAAGGCGCTACGCATGTATATGTGTCTGCACGAACTGAGGCCGAAATTGCAGAATTGCCTACAGAGGAAGCACGTGAGTTTATGAAAGAACTCTGTATGGATCGATCTGGACTGGATACGATTATTACAGCGGGCTATCAAATTCTTGATCTGGTCACGTATTTTACATCTGGCGTGCAGGAAACGCGCGCGTGGACTATTCACCGAGGGACACCAGCGCAACTCGCTGCCGGTGTTATTCACACCGACTTTATCAAAAAATTTATTAAAGCCGATATCGCCAACTGGCAAGATTTTGTGAATGCAAAAGGATGGAATGGTGTGAAAGAACAAGGCCATATGCAACTTGTTGGCAAAGAATATATTGTTCAAGATGGAGATGTATGTTATTTCCATATTGGAGCATAAAAGTTCTTTCTCTTCGTTCTTAAGTATTGTGTATGAAGATTGCCGTGATTGGTGGTGGCGCAGCTGGGATGATGTGTGCAGCAACAATTCTTGAAGAACATTCCGATATGGAGGTTTTTTTGATTGAAAAAAATAGTTCTCTTGGAAGAAAGGTGATCATTTCAGGTGGAGGACGATGTAATGTAACGACAGGAATTGATGATGTAAAATTGGTGTTGAGTAAATATCCGCGAGGGAACAAATTTTTGCAGTCAGCCATGCATCGTTTTTCACCAAGCAACGTGTATGATTGGTTTGAACAACATGGTGTCCCACTAAAGTGTGAAAAAGATTTGCGTGTGTTTCCTGTTTCGAATAATGGACATGATATCGTTGCTGTATTTGAACGGATTTTTCAACAAGGCAATATACAGATACTTTTTAAACATACATTCAAAGGATTGCGAAAAGAAAAAAAACAATTTGTGGTATCATTTGCAGAACAAGAAGATATTGTTGTTGATACCGTTGTTATGACGCTTGGCGGACAAGCCTATCGGCATACCGGTTCGACAGGAGATGGATATGATGTCCTCGAAACGTTGGGGCATACGATTACTGCCTTGGCGCCAAGTCTCAATTCTTTTCCCACTGCAGAAGCATGGCCAAAAACATTGTCTGGACTTTCTTTTGAACATGCGACGATACACGTAAAAGGTCAGAAAAAATATACATGCACAGGACCTTTTTTGTTTACGCATACGGGGGTGAGTGGTCCTGCTGTGTTTGCACTGTCATCATTGATTGCATTTGAAACATACGATAGACACACACCTCTTGAAATTGAAATCGATGTGTTGGTGGAGATGTCTATGGAAGATATTTTTATTCAGTTGCAATCGTTGCGAGAAGAACATTTACAAAAAACATTTAAAAATACATTGCATCATTTTTTCCCCATGTCCTTGACTGAAAAAGTGTGTAAGAATTTGAACATCTCTTTTGACAAAAAAAATGTGGAAATGAGTAAAAAAGAATTACGCGTGGTCGCAGAATATATAAAACATATTCCACTCAGCATTATTGGTCGAGGAGCAGGCGATGAATTTGTGACCGCAGGCGGAGTCGAAACAACAGAAGTGGATCCAAAAACAATGGAATCGAATGTGTGTGATGGATTATTTTTTGCTGGAGAAATTTTGAATATTGATGGGTTTACCGGAGGATTCAATTTGCAAGCATCGTGGGCGACTGGAAGAGCTGCAGGGTTGGGTGTCGCTTCATAACGTTGTTCCGAGTATTTTTAGAGTAAACACGTACAAACAAAAAAGAGTGGACATGCCACTCTTTTTTGTTTTATTTTATTTTTTTACCCAACGCCATATTTCTCTTGCTACAAATTGTTGTTCTCTGGCGTAGACGAGTGGCATCTCTTTTTCTTGGTAGGGAAGCATCTCAAAACCGAGTTTTTTAATATTGTTTTGACATTCAACACGAACCCAGTCATCTTTGTATCGGAACTGTGGCACAACGAATATCACACGTCCACCAGGTTTGAGTATTTGTGCAAAGACGCGAAATGCATCGATATACAAGGCTTGAAGTTCTTGCACTTGTTTTTCAAGAAATGTCCGTTGTTCTCGTCCTGTTCTCGGTACTCCCATGTATGGTTCCGTTGCGATGATGTCAATAGATTCTTTTTCAATATGTTCTGTGAGAACACGAACATCACTTTGGAAAATCTGTATATCAGTGACAGGTGATTCAAGATTTGTTTGCAACCATGCTACATTTTTTTCACTGTCACTGGTCGCTTTTTCGGAAATGTCACTTCCAATGATATGTGGTATTGCAAGTGACAATGCTTCTCCAAGAAGAGTGCCAGATCCACAAAACGGATCGAGCAGTGTATCATTCTTTTCTGGCATGGCGAGATTGATCATCATGCGTGATAATTTTGGGGGGAGCATACCACTTTTTCCATCAACGCTGGGTCTTCCATAATCGCGTTCGCTCATGTCTTCGATAGGTTGAATTGCGCGAGTAACATAGACAACATTATCGATGATGGTGAGATGGGTTCCTCTCTCTACCAAACCATTATGCAAAATGGTTGCAGTGTTTTTTGTTTCTACATACCTCACAGATCTGCCAATTGTTTTGAGTTTTTTCTTTACTGCGATGGCGAGGCGTGATGCCTGTGTACCCCCACTGACAGAAAAATGAAGTTTGGTTGTAGAAGGAAGTGATGAAAGATATGAAAAAAGAGTTTCTTCCGCGTTTCCTTTTGGATCAAGTTTTTCTCCAATCAATCGTGTCCCTCCGAGGATAATCATATCTGCTTCTGGATCGAGCGGTGTATCCGTAGAAACCAAAAAATATTCACCTACCAAGCGAGTATACGTAGGAAGAATCCGTTTTTGGGACAATACAGAAAAGATTTCTTCTTGTGAGAGGTCACGTTGGTGGCCGAGTTGGAATGCGTATGTATGCATAGTGGGCTATTCTGTCACTCCTAGGGTGTTTGTGTCAAGAGGGTACTACTTGTGGTTGGTGCTATACCAAAGAGAGGAAAAGGGGTAGATGTTGGTATATCAGTATTTTTTTTGCTCCACGCGTCACGTACTGTTTCGAGTGTACCAAAATCAATAACATCTGTCCGTTTTGTTTCTTGGATAAAAAAGAGATTTTCAGTTGCGGCGATGGTGTCAAACACTGTTGCATAGAGACGCCAGAGACCAAATCCTAAT
>Ga0210019_1002193_pt1 | contig 19326 bp, 19 predicted proteins | sample CryGeyCG2114_020_2_FD_183969 | JGI IMG/M metagenome (GOLD analysis project Ga0210019, IMG submission 183969) | Groundwater microbial communities from aquifer - Crystal Geyser CG11_big_fil_rev_8/21/14_0.20 (SPAdes) (version 2) | ecosystem: Environmental > Aquatic > Deep subsurface > Groundwater ...
CATAGTCGGAGCGGATCACCGTCATCGCCTCGGCCAGCAGTTCGATCCGGCGGAACAGCTCCTCCCGCTCCTCTCCCCGGCCGGCCGCCCAGGAGAAACCGCCCACCAGGAAGACCAGCGCCAGCGCCAACCATCCGATCCGCCGCCTCATCGGGCAAGCAGCTCCTTGAGCAGCTCCTGAGCGACCGCCGGAGAGGCGGCCCCCCGGGTCTTGCGCATCAATTGTCCCACCAGGAACATCAAGGTCGTCTCCTTCCCCCCCCGGTAATCCTCGACCGCCTTGGCCTGTTCCCGGATCACCTCCTCGGCGGCAGCGGTCAGAGCCGACTTGTCCGTCACCTGGCTCAACCCCTTTTTCTCGACCAGTGCCTTCGGGGAGATGCCGCTCTTGAGGCACTCCACGAGCAGCTCCTTGGCCATCTTCCCGCTGATCTTTCCGGAATCAACCAGGGTGATCAGTTCCACCAGGCGTTCCGGCCCGAACCCGAGGGCCGCGACATCCGCCGCCCCCCGGGCGTTCACCTCCCGGGCCAAATCCCCGAGGATCCAGTTGGCGATCGGCTTGGCCGCCGCCCCCTTCCCGGAGGCCTTGAGCGCCGCCTCAAAGTAGTCGGCGGTCCCCTGGGCGGCGGTCAGGGCGGCGGCATCCGCCTCACTCAAACCGAGCGCGGTGAGGCGCTCCGCCCGCTGCCGGGGCAATTCCGGCAGGGTTCGCCGAATCTCGGCGACCCAGGCCGATTCCACGACGACCGGCGGCAGGTCCGGCTCGGGGAAGTAGCGGTAGTCATGGGCGAACTCCTTGCTCCGCATCCCCCGGGTCACTCCAGCCGCGTCGTCCCACAACCGAGTCTCCTGGGCCACGCGCCCGCCTCCAGCGATCACCTCCCGCTGCCGCGCGATCTCATAATCCAGCGCCCGGGCCACCGCCCGGAAGGAGTTGAGGTTCTTGATCTCCACCTTGGTCCCCAGTTTCTGGGGGTCGTCGGAGACCGAAACATTCGCGTCGCACCGGAGCGACCCCTTTTCCATGTCGCAGTCGGAGACCCCGAGGTACTGCAGGATCCCCTTCAAGGTTTTCAGATACGCGTAGGCCCTGGCGGAATCCCGCAGATCCGGCTCCGAGACGATCTCCAGCAGCGGCACGCCGGCCCGGTTGAGGTCCACCAGCGAGGTCTGTTCCCCCGGCTTGTGCACCAGCTTGCCGGCATCCTCTTCCATATGGACCCGATGAACCCGAACCCGCTGTCCCTCCGCTTCGACATAGCCGTTCGATCCCAACGGCAGATCGTACTGGGAGATCTGGTACCCCTTCGGCAGATCGGGATAGAAATAATTCTTTCGATGGAAGACCGCCCGGTCCCGCACCGAGCAGTTGAGCCCCAGCGCGGTCCGGATCCCCAGCAGCAGCACCTGCCGGTTGAGGACCGGCAGCACCCCCGGCATCCCGAGGCAGACCGGGCAGACCTGGCTGTTGGGCTGGGCCCCGAAGCGGGTGGGGCAGCCGCAGAAGATCTTCGAGTCGGTGTTCAACTGCACATGCACCTCCAGCCCGATCGTGGGGGTCAGTTCCCGCATGGGGCCGCCTTTTGGTGCCAGTCGGTCCGTTCCTGATACGCCCCGCCGATCCGGAACAAGGTCTCCTCAGCAAAGGGGGCGGCAATCAGCTGGAGGCCGATCGGCAATCCCTTTCCGGTGAAACCGCACGGCACCGAGAGGGCCGGCACGCCGGCCAGATTGACCGAGATCGTCAGGATATCGGAGAGGTACATCGTCAGCGGATCATCCAGCTTCTCTCCCAACCGGAAGGCGGCGGTCGGAGTGGTCGGCACCGCCAGCGCGTCCACCCGCTCCCAATTCTCATCGAAGTCCCGTTTGATCAGGGTCCGGGCCTTGAGCGCCTGGCCGTAATAAGCGTCGTAGTAGCCGGAAGAGAGAACAAAGGTCCCCAGGATGATACGGCGTTTCGCCTCCGGACCGAACCCGGCCTCCCGGCTCTTCAGGTACATGGCCTCCATGGAGTCAGCGGCGGCCCGGGGACCGTACCGGACCCCGTCGAACCGGGCCAGATTGGAGCTGGCCTCCGCCGGGGCCAGCACATAGTAGGTGGGGATCGCGTACTCGGTGTGCGGCAGGCAGACCGGTTGAACCGCGGCGCCGGCTTTCTTCAGCTCCTCCACCGCCCGCTCCACCGCCGTCCGAACCTCCGCCTCCAATCCCTCCGAGAAGAACTCCTTCGGGATCCCGATCCTGAGACCCTGGATGCCCCGCCCCATCCCTTTCACATAATCGGGGACCGGCGCGTCGGAGGAGGTGGCGTCGCTCGGGTCCTGGCCGGCGATCACCTGCAGGAGGCGGGCGTTGTCCCCCACCTCCCGGGTCAAGGGACCGATCTGATCCAGCGAGGAAGCGAAGGCCACCAACCCGTAGCGGGAGACCCGCCCGTAGGTGGGCTTCAGCCCCGCGACGCCGCAGAAGGCGGCCGGCTGGCGGATCGAGCCGCCGGTATCGCTGCCGAGCGCCCCCGGAATCATCCGGGCCGCCACCGCCGCGGCCGAGCCGCCGCTGGAACCGCCCGGCACCCGCTGAAGGTCCCAGGGATTGCGCGTCGGTTTGACCGCCGAGAACTCGCAGGAGGAGCCGAAGGCAAACTCATCCATGTTCGCCATCCCGACGAGGAGGGCGCCGGCCCGCTTCAGGCGGGCGACGACCGTCGCGTCGTACGGCGCCTTGAAGCCGGCCAGGATCTTGGAAGCGCAGGTGGTGGGGACCCCCTCGACGCAGATGTTGTCCTTGATCAGCAGCGGGACCCCCCACAGCGGTGTGGCGCTGGTCGGCCCTCCTCCCTGTTCCAGTTGGCGGGCCGCTTCCCGGAGGCGCTGCGGATCACTCCAGAGGAGGGCCTGTACCTTCGGCTCCACCGCTTCGATCCGTTTGAGCACCCCCTCGACCGCTTCCCGGGGGGTCAGCTCCTTTTGGCGGTAGGCCGTCTGAAAACCGGCGATCGTCTCAGGAAGCTTCAATGACCGGCGGGACCTTGAAGAAAGGTCCCTCCTTCTCGGGGGCGTTCTGAAGGGCCTGATCGGGGGAAAAACCGGGCCGGGCGCGGTCCTCCCGCATGGGGGCCGACTGTTTGAGCAGATGGGCGGTCGCGGGAACCTCCCGGACCGGAAGGGCCTTGAGCTTCTCGACGAACCGGAGGATCCCATCCAACTGAGGGGAAAACTTGTCCAACTCCTCAGGGCTCAGGGCGATGCGGGAGAGCTTCCCTAAATAGTCAACGGTGTCGCGCGAAATGGCCACAATGACTCATCCTAGCAAAACGAAACGGTTTAAGTCAACGAAGCGGCCAGCCGGGTCAGCATCCCCAAATCGAGGGTCTCGGCCCGGACCGTGGGGGAAATCCCCGCCGCGTGAAGGCGCTTCAGAAGCTCCTCCCGAGCCAGTTGGTTGAAGCCGGTCAATCCATTGAGCAGGGTCTTGCGCCGGTGGGTAAACAGATGCCGGGTCAGCCGCAGGACCGGCTCCTCCAACTCCGGCGGGACCGCCGGCTGAGCCAGCGCGTCCAACTTGAGCACCGCCGAGACCACCCGGGGGCGGGGATAAAAAGCGCCGGCATGAATTCGAAAGGCGATCTTCGGCACAAACCCAACCCGGGTCAGGACCGAAAGACTGGAATAGGCCCGGCGGCCGGGGGCCGCCACAATCCGGTCGGCCACCTCCTTCTGGATCGTCAGCACCGCCCGGCGGATCCATTGCCGGTGGGTCACCAACGCCTCGATAATCGGACTGGTCAGGGCGTACGGAATGTTGCCGGCCACCAGCAGGGATTTTTCCCGACCGCCAGCCAGCGCGGCCCAATCCACCTTCAGGATGTCGGAGCGAACCAACTGCAGGTGATCGACCGTCTTGAACCGGTCGGTCAGCACCTCCAGGAACTTCCGGTCCTTCTCCACCGCGATCAACCGCCCGGCCCGGAAAATCAGCTGTTCGGTCAACGCCCCCAGCCCCGGGCCGATCTCCAGCACCGTGTCCTCGGCCGTCGGTCCCAACGCCTCGGCGATCCGGGCCAGCACCCCCCCATCCACGAGAAAATGCTGCCCCATCCGCTGAGGGAAGATCCCCAGTTGGTACTTGAGAGCAATCGCCTTGATTTCCGGGATGTTCACCGGATCTTCCGGCCTCGGACCGCCAGGGAGGCGGCCAGATGGAGGGCCGCCCGCATGGAGCGGGGGTCCACCTGACCCGTTCCGGCCAGATCGAAGGCGGTCCCATGGACTGGAGAGGTCCGGACAAAAGGGAGCCCCAGGGAGAGCTGCACCGCCTCAGCCCAACCGATGAGCTTGATCGGGATCAGCGCCTGATCATGGAACAAAGCCACCGCGGCATCCCATTTCTCTTCAGCGGTCTCCCGCATCAGGGTGTCGGCCGGGATCGGGCCGGCCACCTTTCCCCGCAGGCGGCGGACCGCCGGCAGAAGGAGCCGTCGCTCCTCCCCGCCGAAGAGCCCCCCCTCCCCCCCATGGGGATTGAGGGCGGCCAGGGCGATTCGGGGGCGGCGGATCTTGAACTGCGTTTGAAGCCCCTGGTAAGTGGCGCGGCAAGTTTCGACGATTTTGGAAACCGTCAGCCGATTCGAGAGGGAGCGAATCGGCGCGTGGGTGGTCACGAGACTGGCCCGGAAGTTTCGGGTGACGAACATCATCGTCGGCCGGGCAGAGAATTTTTGGGCCAGGTATTCGGTGTGCCCCACCCAACGGATGCCGGCCCGGACAACCGCCTCCTTGGAGACCGGCGCGGTCACCAGGGCGTCGGCCCGCCCCTCCCGGATCTCGGCCACCGCCTCCTCCAGACAAGCCCAGGCGGCCCGACCGCCGGCGGCCGAAACCTTCCCCCGTTTCAGCCCCGGGGGCACATGAGCCAGATCGATCCAACGGCTCCGCTTCCAGGGGAAGCGGAGCCGCAGGCGGCGGGCCAACGCGGTCAGGAATTTGAGATCGCCGACCACGGTAATGGAAGCGGAAGAAAGCGGAGACTGCAGCGCCTTGAGAAGGACCTCCGGACCGATACCGGCGGGGTCCCCCATCGTGACCAGGAGCCGCGGCCGAAGTGTCCCGGTGTCTTTATTTGATGGAGATGTAGGCATCCGCTTTCAGCTCCTGGATCCAGGACTGGAGGCGCTGAGCGGTCTTCTCGCGGTAGAGCCGGTTGCGGATGATCCCCTGGACCTCTTCAAGCGGCGCCTGGCGGGACGGACGGATCGAATCGGCCCGAAAGATGTGGTAGCCGGTCTCGGTCTTGATCACCGGAGAGATCTCCCCGGCCTGCAGGGAGAAGAGAACCTCCTCTATTTCGGGGACCACCTTCCCCTTCTCCACGAGACCGGCCCGTCCCCCCTGGGGGGCGCTCGGCCCATCGGAGAAACGGCGGGCCAGTTCCGCGAAATCCTCCCCCTGAAGGATCCGGTTGCGCAGGTCCTCGGCCAGCGCCTTGGCCCGGAACTGATCCAGGGTGTCCTTGGAGCGGATCAGGATCGTGGAGACCTCGATCGCCTGCGGGACGACGAACTGATCGCGATGCTGCTCGTAGATCGCGGTGATTTCCGAAGGGGAGACGCTGACCCGGGAGCGGACCTGCCGGCCGATCAACTTGTCGATCGTCAGCTGGTCCCTGAGGCGGCTGCGCAGGTCGTCCAGGGTCATCCCCTGCTGAGCCAGCCCCTGCTGAAACTGCTGGGGATCGCTGAACTGGCCTCGCATTTCTGCCAGCGCCTCATCCACCTCCTCGGTGGAGACGGTCACCGGCTCGGGGGTCCCGATCTTCCCCTTGCCGAACTCGATCGGAGAAGGGTTCCGGGCCTCCTGCAGAAGGAGACGCTCCTGGATCAATTGATCCAGGACGAAACGGCGCAGCCGTTCGGTCTCCTGATGGATCTTCTCGGGGTCCGCTTCGGAGGCATGCAGCTGCATGTAGAGCGGCGCCAGCGCCCGATCCAGTTCCGCCTGGGTGATCACCTCGTCATTGACCACCGCGACGATCCGGATCTGGTCGGCGCCGGCCGGCGGCGCGAAAGAAAGACAAACCAGCGCGAGAAGCAGCCCCGCCAAAAATCTCATCGCTTCAGGAACCTTGCGACGGCGCCTCACCCGGGATCCCCCCGCCGGGAGCCTCGGCCGGGGCGGCGGACACCGCCGGCTGGAAAGCCGGCTCTACCTGGATCGTGGCGCCGGCCCGCATCGCCTGGATCGCCTGCTCCACCAACCGCTGCTTCTTCTGCTCGGCGATCTGGCTGGAAATCTGCCCCTGGACCTCCTCCAGCGGCCGGGTGCGGGCAGCCTTCTTCTCGGTCAGCAGGATGATGTGGTATCCGAATTCGGTCTGCACGATCCCCGAGGTCTGGCCGATACCGAGAGACTTGACCGCCTCTTCAAAAGCGGGGATCAGCTGCCCCTCGGAGAAAAGGCCGAGGTCTCCGCCCCGGACGGCGGTCGGATCCATCGAGACCTGCTTGGCCACCTCCTCAAACGGTTCGCCCCCCTTGACCCGCTTGAGGGCCGCCTCCGCCTCCTCCCGGGTCTTGACCAAAATGTGGCTGGCGCGGAAGCGTTCCGGCTCCTGGAAGCGGTCCAGATTCGCCTGATAGACCTGGGCAATCTCCTCCGGAGCCACCGACACCTCCGCCTTCTCCCGCATCACCTCCAGCAGGCGCCCCAGCAGGATCTGCCGCTTGGCCTCTTCAACCAGACGAAGCACCTCCGCGTCCCGCTCCAAACCCCGGGAACGGGCCTCCTGCATCAGCAGAGTCTCGGTGATCATCTCCTGAAGCAGCCGCTTTTTGTCGTTCCGCAGGGCCGCCCGGGTGGAGGGATTCAGTCGGGCCATCCGATCCTCCACCTCCTTTTCGCTGATCACCTTGCCGTTGACGGTCGCCGCCGGCTTGCCGCCGCCGCAGCCGAGAATTCCACCCAAACCAAAGAGGACCGCGAGGAAAAATGCTGGGTGCGGGAATGCTGTCCGGTTCATCGTTCTCCTTTACTGTGGGTTCAAGAGCTAAGCAACGAGTTTCTATTGTATCAGAGCCGGGGAGCGACGAAGCCGCTCAATCTCCCCCTTCAGGAGGCGGCAGTAGAGATCAAACCCGACCGCGGCGATGTGGCCATGCTGTTCGGTCCCCAGCAGGTTGCCGGCCCCCCGCAGCTGCAGGTCCTGCAGGGCAATCTGGAAACCGGCCCCGAGACTGGAAAACTCCTCGACCGCCTTGAGCCGTTTCCGGGCCTCGCCGGTCGGCGGCGTCTTCGGCGGCGTCAGGAAGAGGCAGTGGGCCTGCCGGGTGAACCGCCCCACCCGTCCCCGCAGCTGGTACAGGTCGGCCAGGCCGAACGAGTCGGCCCGGAAAACCACCATCGTGTTGGCGTTGGGGATGTCAATCCCCGACTCCACGATCGCGGTCGAGACCAGGATGTCCGCGGCATGCCGCATGAAAGCCAGCATCCCCTGCTCCAGGGCATGAGGGGGCATCTGCCCGTGGGCGACGACGACCCGGGCCGAGGGGACCAGGCGGCGGATCAGGCCGGCCACCTTCTCGATCCCCTCGATCCAGGGATGGATCACGAAGGCCTGCCCCCCGCGCTTCAGTTCCCTCGCCAGCGCCTGCTGAACAGGCGCATCGGCCGCCTCCAGGACTTGGGTCCGGACCGGCAGCCGTTCGAACGGCGGGGTGTCGATCAGCGACATCGCCTTGGCCCCCATCAGGGCCTGGTACAGGGTGCGGGGGATTGGGGTCGCCGTCAGGGTCAACACATCCACCTCGGCCCGGAGCCGCTTGAAATGCTCCTTGTGCCGGACGCCGAACCGCTGCTCCTCGTCCAGGATCAGCAGCCCCAGCTCCCTGAAGCGGACATCCCCGGAAAGGAGCCGGTGGGTGCCGATCAGGATGTCCACCTGCCCGGCCGCCAGGCGCTTCAGGATCTCCGCCTGACGGGATTTGGTCTGAAAACGGCTGAGCATCTCCACCGCCACCGGAAAGGAGGCCATCCGCTTGGAGAAGGTGGCGGCATGCTGTTCGGCCAGGATCGTCGTGGGGCACAGGAGCGCCACCTGCCGCCCGCCGCTGACCGCCTTGAAGGCGGCCCGCAGCGCCACCTCGGTCTTCCCGTAGCCGACATCGCCGCAGAGGAGCCGGTCCATCGGCCGGGGGGCCTCCATATCCTGCTTCACCTCCGCGACCGCCCGGACCTGTCCGGCCGTCTCCGGATAAGGGAAGTCCGCCTCCAGTTTCCTTTGCCAGTCGCTGTCGGGGGGAAAAGCGAAGCCGGCCCGGCTGGCCCGGCGAGCCTGCAGGTTCAGCAGCTCCGCGGCGACGGTCCGGGCCCCCCGGCGGGCCCACGCCTTGGTCCGATCCCAGTAGCGGGTCCCCAGCCGGGAGAGCTTCGGGGGGCGCCCCTCAAAACCGATGTACTTCTGGATCAAATGCAATTCGTCCAGCGAAACGGTGAGCCGGTCCCCGCCGGCGTATTCCAGGACCACCTGCTCCCGAACCCCCTCCGGGGAACGGACCTTCTTGAGCCCCAGGTACCGGCCGATCCCATGCCCCACATGGACGACGAAATCCCCGACCCGGATGTCCACGAACGGATCGATCGGTGCCGACTCATCGAGGAAGATGTGCTTGACCGACTGCCGCAGGGCCCGCCGCGCCAGCCGCTGGGTCGGCAGAACCAGCAGAACCTCATGGTCCAGGAAGGGGACCCCGGTCTGGGGGTGGACCGACCGGAGCCGATGCAGGGTGTTGCCGTCCAGTTCGATCCGGACCGGCGCCTCGAATCCCTCCGGAAAGATGTCCAGGACGCCCCCCCGGACGGAGAGCTCCCCCGGGTCCGAGACCTTCGGGACCCGATGATAGCCCCGGCCGACCAGGTCGGTCAGCAGTTCGGAGAGATCCAGCGTCTGCCCCCGGCAGAGCTTCAGCGTTTCGGCGGGTGTGGACATGATTCTATTTTACAGCGGGAAGCGGAAGGCGTCGGGGCGCTACATCCGGGCGGGGAGGGAGACCCCGAGGAGCTTGAGCCCATTGGCGATCACGGTCCGGACCCCCTGGATCAGCTGCAGGCGGGTCGCAGTCAGGACCGGATCGTCTCCGACCACCCGGTGCCGGTCGTAGAATCGGTGGAACGCCTCGGCGACTCCCTGCAGGTAGGGGATGACACCGAACGGCTCCCGGTTCCCCGCGCAGCTCTCGACGACCGCCGGAAAATCCCGAAGCGCTTTGAGCAGGTCCAGCGTTTCCGGCTCCGAGAGGCGGCCCGGGTCGGGTTGGGCGGAGCCCCCCTCCCCCTGCCGCAGGATCCCGGCAATCCGGGCGTGGGCGTACTGGATGTAGTAAACGGGGTTCTCCAGCGTGTGCTGCTTGGCCAGCTCCAAGTCGAATTCCAGGTGGGCGTCCATCTTGCGAAGCAGGAAGAAGAAACGGGCCGCGTCCACCCCCACCTCATCCATGACCTCGGTCAGGGTGATGAACTCCCCCTCCCGAGTGGACATTGGAATCACCTTGCCGGCCCGCTTCAGAGTGCAGAGCTGGACCAGCCGGATCTCCAAACGCTCCGGATCGAAGCCCATCGCCTGCACCGCCGCCTTCAGCCGCGGGATGTAGCCATGGTGGTCCGGCCCCCACAGGTTGATCAGGCGGGCCGCCCCCCGTTCGAATTTCTTGCGGTGATAGGCGATGTCGGCGGCGATGTAGGTGAGCCGGCCGTCGGAACGGATCACGACCCGGTCCTTGTCATCCCCGAAGGCGGTGGAGCGGAGCCACCAGGCCCCCTCCTGCTCGTAAAGGTGCCCCCCCTGCTTAAGCCCCTCCAGGGTCTTGCCAAGATACTGGTCCTGTTCCAGGGAACTTTGCGGAAACCACGCGTCGAAGCGGACGCCGAACCGCTCCAACTCTCCCCGGATCTGTTCGGTCAGGCGCTCCGCCCCAAGCTTCCGGGCCTTGGCCTCGGCATCGGCCGCCTGCAGGCCGTCGGTCCCCAACTGATCGGCCAGCGTCCGGGCGATCTGACGGACATAGTCTCCCTTGTATCCCTTTTCCGGGAACTCGGCCGGCAGGCCGGCGATTTCCCGGGCCCGGGCCAGCACCGACTTGCCCAGCAAATCAATCTGGGTCCCCTCGTCGTTGAGGTAATACTCCCGGCGGACCGAGAAACCGGCGAAATCCAGCACCGCCGCCAGCGCATCCCCGACCACCGCCTGGCGGCCATGGGCCACCGACAGAGGACCGGTCGGATTGGCCGAGACGAACTCCACGAGGACCGACTCCCCGGCTCCCATCTGGGTCCGGCCGTACCGCTCCCCCTGCGCCAGGATCTCCCCCAACTGCTGCTGCAGATAGGCCGGCGCCAGGAAGAAGTTGACGAAGCCGGGCGGCTTGAGTTCCACTCGGGCAACCCGCTCCTTGAGCGGAGATTGGGCGATCGTTTCCTTCAGGGAGGCCGTCAGCTCATCCGCCAGCGTTTTGGGAGCGGTCTTCAGGCGCGACGCCAACTGCATCGCGATGGAGGTGGAGAGGTCGCCGTGCGCGCGTTGCCGCGGGACCTCCAGCTGGACGGCAGAGGCCGGCAGGCCGGCGGCCTCAAGCTTCGAGGCGACGGCCCCTTCAATCAGGGTCCGAAGGTCGGTTTCCAGGGTGGACATGGGAAAAGTCAGCGTCGGGAAGAAGCCGCCGGCTCGGAAACACCGCCCGGCACCGGCAGGCGGGGAGCATCGGCCCACAACCGTTCCAAACCGTAAAAACCCCGGGCTTCCGTGGAGAGAACATGGGCCACCACCGAACCGGCATCCACGAGAACCCATCCCCCGGCCGGATCCCCCTCACAGCGGGCCGCGCCGCTCTTCCGGGAGAGCGCTTCCTGAATGTCGTCGGCAATCGTCTGGAGGCGCCGGGCGGAGGTCGCCGAACAGATCACGAAGAAATCAAAGCTGAAGGAGAGTTTCCTGAGATCCAGGACAACGATCTCCTCCGCCCGGGCGTCCCGGGCCGCCGCGGCCGCGGCGAGCGCGGCCTGTCGCGTGGACCGGCTTACGATGGTTTGAGAATCCGGTAAAGCCCCGTCCCGCAGTCCGGGCACTTCCCCTTCATCGCCGGACGGCCGTTCTTCATCGTCACCTGCTCGGCGTTCGCCATCTGCTTCTTGGCCTTGCACTTAACACAATAGGCTTCCATTTCCAAGTCTCCTTTTCGAATTCAAAAACGACCGTCAGGAGGGTACCACGCCCTCCCATACCGGTCAACCCACCTCTCCACCCTCCCGATCCCCGGCCGGTTGGGCTCAGTCCCCTTCGATTTCCCCCACAATCTCCTCGATCATATCCTCCAGCGTGACCAGGCCAACCGTCTTCCCCTGCGCGTCGGTCACAATCGCGATCTGGATCCGCCGCTTCTGCAGCTCCCGCAGCAGCTCGCTGACCGACCGGTCCGGCTGCACCTTGTAAGCGGGATGCAGCAGGTCGGCCAGGACGATCAGGTCCTTCTCCCGCCAGACATGCAGCAGCTCCTGAGCATACAGGATCCCGACGATCTCCTCCGGAGAACCCCGGTAGACCGGGATCCGGGAGTGTCCCTCCTCGGTCAGCACCCGCAGGATCTCCTCATGGCCGGCCTGCTCCGGCACCGCGACCATCTGGCCGACCGGAACCATCACATCCTTGACCTTCTGATCCCCGAATTCGAAGACCCGGTGCAGCAAGGTCCGCTCATGCTCCCCGAGCACCCCTTCCTCCTTCCCCAGCTGGATCATCAGCTTGATCTCCTCCTCGGTGACCAGCGGAGAACGGGATCCCACCTCCACGCCCATCAGGTGCAGCAGAAAGGAGCTCAGGGCGGAGAAGAAACGGGAGACCGGCCCCAGGACCTTCAGGAGGACCTTCATCCCCGGCGTGATCGCCAGACTCACCCGGGCCGGGTAACGGATCGCGAACACCTTCGGGGTAATCTCTCCGAAAAGCAGGATCACCGACCCCATCAAGACCGTCGCGACGGGGATCCCCCATTGGGGTCCCAACCAGCCGATGCAGAGGGCCGCCCCGATCGAGGAAATCGCAGTGTTGATGAAGTTGTTGGCGACGACGATCGAGGTGATCACCTGATCCAACCGCTTGGTCAACTCCTGCAGCCCCCGGGCGTTACGGACCCCCTGGTCCACGAGATGGCGCAGCCGGATCCGGGACAATGCCACCAGTCCGGTCTCCGAAAGGGCGCAGAAGGCGGAGGCGGCCAGCAGGAACAGCAGCAGGAGGATCTGTCCCGTCCCGGTCACCCCACCCCTCCGCGGTAAAGTCCTTTCTCCCGGATGTAGGCGGCGACCGGAGCGGGAACGAGCGCCTCGATCGACTCGCCCTCTTTCACCCGGCGCCGGATCTCCGAGGCGGAAATCGGTTCGGTCCGGACCGGGACCGACAGAAGCTTGTCCGAGAACGGCAGTTTCTTCTTCGGGATGCCGGGGCGCTGGATCACCGCAAAACGGACCTGTTCCAAGAGCGTTTCAATCCGCTTCCAAACCGACAGCTCCTCGGCCGCGTCCGATCCCAGAAGAAAATACCATTGGGTCCCCGGCGCGTCGTACAGACTCTTCAGCTGATAGACGGTATCCACGCTGTAGGAAGGCCCCCCGCGGTCCAGCTCAATCCGGGAGACCCGGAAGGCAGGCGTTCCGGCGATCGCCCGCTTGACCATTTCATAACGATCCTCCGCCTCCGCCCCTTCCACAATCCCCTTCAGGGGGGGATTCTTGCAGGGGACCCAGATCAACTTCTCCAGGCTCAGCTCCACCCGGGCCCCCTGCGCCGCCTGCAGATGGCCGTTGTGGACCGGGTTGAAAGTGCCGCCAAAGATCCCGATCCGCTTCACCCCGCCCGCACCTGTCCCTTTCCCCGCACCAGATACTTGTAGGTCGTCAGTCCCTCAAGCCCCATCGGACCGCGAGCATGAATCTTGTCGGTGGAGACCCCCACCTCGGCCCCGAGCCCGAACTGCCCCCCGTCGGTGAAACGGGTCGAGGCGTTGTGGTAGACGCAGGCCGAATCGATCTCCGCCAGGAACCGTTCGGCGTTCCGCTTCGATCGGGTCACGATCGCGTCGGAGTGTCCGGAACCGTGCCGCCGGATGTGGGCGATCGCCTCCTCGAGAGAGGGGACCACCCGGATCGACAGAACCTTGGCCAGATACTCGGTGTCCCAATCCTGCGGTTGGGCCGCCTGGACCAAACGGCCGGCCAGGATCTTCCGGACCGTCGGGTCCCCCCTGAGCTCCACCCCGGCCGCGGCGTACCGCTCATAAAGAGCCGGCAGAAATTTGGGAGCTGCCTGCCGGTGGATCAGCAGGGTCTCCATCGCGTTGCAGACGCCGGGCCGCTGGACCTTCGCGTTGTAGGCGATGCGCTGCGCCATCCCCAAATCGGCGGAGGCATCCACAAAAGTGTGACAAACGCCGTGCGTCTGCTTGATCACCGGCACCCGGGCGACCTCCATGACCCGGCGGATCAGGCCCATGCCGCCCCGGGGGATCACCAGATCCACCAGACCGATCTGCCCCAGCAGGATGGCCACCGCCCGGCGGTCGGTTGTCTGGACCAGCTGCGCCGCGCCGGCCGGCATCCCGGCGCTCCGCCCCGCCTGCTCCAGCGTCCGAAAGATCGCCCGGTTGGAATCGAACGCTTCGGAGCCCCCCCGCAAAATCACGCTGTTGCCGGATTTCAGGCACAGCCCCGCGCAGTCTGCCGTCACATTGGGCCGGGCCTCATAGACGATCCCGATCACCCCGATCGGCACCCGAACCTTGGAAATCTTGATCCCCTGTGCCGCTGTCCACTGGGCGATCCGCTCCCCGACCGGATCCTTGAGGCGGGCGACCTCAAAAAGCCCTTCGGCCATCTCCCGAATCCGCTTCGGATTCAGCAGCAACCGGTCCAACAGCGCCCCGCCGATCCCCTTCTGCTTAGCCCGGCGCATGTCCCGGCCGTTGGCCGATAGAATGGTCCGGCCGCCGGCGATCAACCCCCTCCCCATCCCCCGAAGGATTTGGTTCTTGCGGGCCGTTTTCATGACCGCCAACTGCCAGGCCGCCCGCCGGGCCGTCAGCGCCATGCGGCGGATCTGAGATTCCAAACTCCCCCCGCTCATCTTCACGCCTCCAGAATCACCAGTTCGTCGCGATGAATCACTTCTTCGGCCTTCCGCCCCAGGGCGGAAGCGACCGCCTGGGAATTCATCCCCCGGATCTGCTCCAGTTCCCGGCTTCCATAACGGGTCACCCCCCGGGCGAACTCCCCGCCTCCGGCGACGCAGACCGCCACCAACTCCCCCCGCTCAAAAGTGCCCACAACCTCCTTCAAACCGGAAGCCAGCAGGGAGCTGTTGCGGCGAACCAACGCGGCATGAGCGCCGCCGTCCACCATGAGGCTCCCCTTCGGGCGGCCGGTGAAGGCCAGCCACCGCTTGCGGGCCTTGAGTTTCCCGCCGGCCCGGGGGAGGAACAGGGTCCCAGCCAGATGTCCCTCCAGCAGAATCGCGCTGAGCACCCCCGGGCGCTTTCCATCGGCCAGCACCATCGGGATGCCGCTGGCCATCGCGATCCGGGCGGCCGCCAGCTTGCTGACCATCCCGCCGGTCGAGGTGGCGCGGCCGGCCCCGCCGCAAAGCCGCTCCAACTCCGGCGTGATCCGCTCCACGAGCGGAATCAGTTCCGCGCCGCCCGGCGTCCGCCGCTCGAACCCCTCCACATTGCTGAGATTCACCAGCAAGTCGGCATCCATCAGATGGGCGGTCAGCGCCGCCAGCTCATCGTTGTCTCCGAATCGGATCTCCTCCACCGAGACGGTGTCGTTTTCGTTGACCACCGGCACCACCCCGGCGGTCAGGAGCGCCTGCATCGTGGCCCGGGCGTTGAGGTAGCGGGTCCGTTTCGAGAGGTCCTCCCGGGTCAGCAAAATCTGGCCGACCTTGAGCTCATGGCGGCCAAGCGCCCGGGCGTACACTTCGATCAGCCGCCCCTGCCCCACCGCCGCGGCCGCCTGGGACCGGGCCAACTCCCGGGGCCGCTGTTTCCAATCCAGAAGACCGAGACCGGCGCCGATCGCCCCGGAGCTGACGCAGATCACCTGGCGGCCGGCCCGGCACAGAGCGGCCAGATCGTCGGCCAATGCCCCGACGCGCCCTTCGTCGAGCAGATTCCGGTCGTCGGTCAGGACCGAGGTCCCCACCTTGACGACCACCCGCTTGACCCCTTCAAAACGATTCATAACGCCCGCAATTGCTCCTCAATCCGCCGGATCAACTGTTCCAGCCCATCGCCGGTCTTCGCCGAAACCGGGATCGGCTCAACACCGGCCTCCTTCATAAACCGCTTGAGATTCTCCGCCGACGCCGGCTCATCCATCTTGTTGGCCGCCACGATCTGCGGCTTGGCCGCGACGGCCTCCCGGTAAGCGGCCAACTCCCGGTTGAGCTGCCGGTAATCCTGCACCGGATCGCTCCCCGACTGCCCCGCCATGTCCACCAGGTGGACCAACAGCCGGGTCCGCTCGATGTGCCTCAAAAAATCCAGTCCCAACCCCCGTCCTTGCGACGCCCCCTCGATCAGCCCCGGGACATCCACCGCGAGGAACCGGAAATCATCCGGACCGACGGCCATCCCCAGGACCGGGTGCTTGGTCGTGAACGGGTAAGGGGCGGTCCTCGGATGGGCCGCGGAGATGCGGGAAAGTAGAGTGGACTTGCCGGCATTGGGCATCCCGACGATCCCGACATCGGCCAGCAGTTTCAACTCCAACGCGAGGATCCGGTGCTCGCCGGGACGCCCCGCCGGCCGCGCCTGAAGCTCACCAGCCTCCCGAACCTTCTGGTAAACCTCCCGCCGCTTAAGCGAAGCGTTCCCCAAGCCGCCGGCCCCTCCCTCGGCCACCACGACCTCATCACCTGGACGGACCAGCTCCCGGATCAGGTCGCCGGTTTCGGCGTCTCGGAGGATCGTGCCCAGAGGAACTTCGATCAGGCAGTCGGCGCCGTTGACGCCGTGCTTCTTGTTGGAGGAACCGTTGCCGCCCGGTTGGGCCCGGAAATGCCTGCGAGTCTGAAAATCGAGGAGGGTGGTCAGCCCGGGAACGCCCCGAACCCGGACAGCGCCGCCCCGGCCACCGTTGCCGCCGTCAGGAACCGGATGGCGAGCCCCTTTATCCGTGTGAAGGGAGTGACAGCCGTTACCGCCCCGGCCGGCTTCCACCCGTATCTCCGCCTGATCGACGAAGCCGGGAGAGCCCATTACCTGGGGTTAATGGCCACAACACCCGATTTGGGGAAGACAACGACGCCGGATTTAAGCGCGAAGAGGGTATCGTCCCCGCCCCGTCCCACATGAAGCCCCGGCTTGAACCGGGTCCCCCGTTGACGGATCAGGATGGAGCCGGCGGTCACGAACTCCCCGCCGAACGCCTTGACCCCCAGCCGCTTGGAATTGGAATCCCGCCCGTTGCGGGTGGACCCCATTCCTTTCTTATGCGCCATTGAGCTTGATCTCCGTAATTTTGAGCCGGGTCAGATCTTGGCGATGACCGATCTTCCGATGGTACCCCTTGCGCCGCTTGAACTTGTAGCTGATGACCTTCTTGCCGCGCACCGGCCCCACCACCTCAGCCATGACCTTGGCCCCCTTCAGCTCGGGCCGGCCGACCTCAAAACCGCCCTTGCCCCGGCCGGCCAGGACCGGTCCCAGGGTGACCTTCTTGCCCGGTTTCTCGGCCAAGCGGTCCACATCCAGCACCATCCCGGTGGTGACCCGGAATTGGCGGCCGCCGGCCGTCACGATCGCATAGGTTTCCATAAGGCGGCCACTTTACCACAAAATCAATCCATCCGCCACATTCGGATCCGGACCGACCGGTGCCAAGACTCCCGGGTACAGCCGACGGCATCCGTATAGATATGAGAGCCCCGGTTGGAGCGGACGGTAATCTGCTGGGCCGTCTTGTTGTAGTAAACCGTGCTGTAGTGGTGGTTCAACCCATCGGAGTACACGAACCGGTCCGGCAGGTTTGCGCAGCCGGCCGGAGAATCCCTTTGTTCTATGATGGACTCCACCGACACCACGGTATCGGTCGTCCCCAGATTGTGGGTGAAAACCACCTCCCTTGGGATGGCCTCCTGGTCAGCCCAAACCAACCAATCGCTGTCGTAGGCCGGCGAAATCCCGCTGCCTCCCCCCAACGGCTCCCAAGCTCCGCTGACACCGTTGAAATACTCCAGCTGATGGGTGGTCAGGTTGTAGATCATCAGTCCCCCTTCGGGGTTGACGATGGCATCCCGCAGATCGGTTGTTAGCTGCGGCGGCGCGAAGCCGCTGCTGCCGGTGTGGAACGCCAGTTTGGCAGAGGCAAACTGATCCGCCGGGTTGGGAACCCCCCCGATGATGACATTCCCCAGCAGGTCCACCCCAAGCGCCTGCCCCTCGATTCCCTTCCCAAGCGCCCGGGCTTGGTCCAGCGTGACCTCCCCGTTCGACATCGCGATCATCAGAAGGACATCGGTACCATTGACGCGGCCGTCCCCGCTGACATCGGCCCGGGCATAAGCCCCCGGATCCAGATTCCCGACCGTCCCCCCATTGTTCGCGTTGATGATGTTCAACACGTCAATCGCCGAGAAGGCGCCGTCTCCGTTCACATCCCCGTTGCCGCCCAGGAAGTAAACCCCTCCCGCCACTTGGAGGGAAGCTTCCGGGTTGGTCGTCCCAATCCCCACCTGCCCCTGCGGATTCACCGAAAGGATCGGATTCCCATCGAGCGCTAACTGGAGCCGGTCGGCCGCATCGTCGTAACGAATTTCGCCGGAGTCGGCCGCGCCTCTCTCGGCGAAGCGGACCGTCCCGATCCCGTTGGAGCCGGAGATCAACCAGATACCGGCCTCATCGGCGGTCTGGGCATTCCGCTGAACGATCAGTTGCGCCTCCTCGACGGCAGTCGGCAAATTGCCATCCCCCGACTCCACATGGAGGACCCCCGCCTCCGGGATCGTGCCGATCCCCGCCTGTCCCAGATCGGTCAGGACCAGCGTGTCATTGACCAGACCGCCGGCCAGCGCCGTCTGCAGATGCAGCCGCCCCGGAGCGCCCTCCGAAGCATCCTCTTCATACCGGACGAAGGCGTCCCGGTCCTCCACCCACATCAGAATCCCCTGGAAATCTTCGCCGACCGCCCCCCGATCCACGGCGAGGGCCGGCGCATCCAACTGATCCTCCCCGAAAACCTGAAGGCGAACCCCCGGCTGCGCTAATTGTCCGCCGATCACTGGCATCCCGACCCCCAACCGCTCCTGAACGAACATCATCCCATCCAAGATCGCCCCATCGGCCACATTCCCATAGGCCGGCCCGATGGTCCCCCGGTCGGCATGGATCCGATCGAAAACGGTCGTCGGACTGCTACCGGCGCCGGCCGCGGGCCGGTAGCCGACATACTCCACCTGCTCGGCCGCTGTCGGGCCGGCCAGCAGACCGATCATCGCCAGAAGAAGGAGACCGCTCCGCTTAATCATCATCACCCAGCTTCCAGAGTCGAATCCGAAAATAAGGATTTTGGGGCGCATTGGTGGGCCCACCATAAGGGATATAAACCCGGTTCGGCTCGTTCTGATTGCGCCAATAGCGGGAACGGTTGACCGACACGGCAACATCCCGGACATCAGAACTCATGTTGGTGCGGGTCTGAACATGCGCCAGGGTATTGAGAACTCCGAGGTTGTGGTCCGCGTAGAGCTTGATCACGGGGGGATTCTCATAGTAATAAAGCCAGCCGGAGTCGAAATCCGGATGATTCAGAGGACTGCCGCCCCCGGTCCAGCTGCCGGGACCGACCGTCTTCCAAATCCCTTCGACATGATCGAAATACTGCAGTTTCCGGAGGTCCGTATTGTAGATCATCAGACCCGGCGCCGGATCGGTAATGCCGTCCCGTTGGGCGGTCGCCACCCGGGGAGGAAGGAACCCGCCGGTCGTGGAGTTGACCGCCAGTTTGGCCGAACTGAGCCGGCCCCACTCGGCCGGGGCGGAAGCCCCGATCACCACCGTGCCGTTCGGCGTCACCCCGAACGCCTGGGCCTCGATACTGCGGCCGGTCGACTTCGCCTGGGCCAAGGTCAGTTGACCGTTCATGATGCCGACCAGCAGCATCACATCGGTCCCGTTGACCCGGCCATCCCCGCTGATATCGGCCGCGGCGTACTGGCCGGGGGGCAACGAGCCGACCTGATTGTCGTTCAAGGCATTGATCATGTTCAACACATCGATCGCGG
>Ga0210019_1002194_pt1 | contig 19325 bp, 23 predicted proteins | sample CryGeyCG2114_020_2_FD_183969 | JGI IMG/M metagenome (GOLD analysis project Ga0210019, IMG submission 183969) | Groundwater microbial communities from aquifer - Crystal Geyser CG11_big_fil_rev_8/21/14_0.20 (SPAdes) (version 2) | ecosystem: Environmental > Aquatic > Deep subsurface > Groundwater ...
TGCAGGCCTTGCACTAATCGAAAAATATATGCCGCAGCAAAATTTACTTGAAGCGGAGAATCAAGTGGCGTAAGAAAAAGTTCGCTCACCAAGAGCGTCATGTAAACGCAAGTCTAAACCAGGGCAATTAAGCCTTTGCCATCCCCATCATGATTACTTCCATCGGAAGGATAGAAAATACCGGCCTGCCTAAAGCTGCGGCTTCTAGATCCCTAGTGGTTCTGGCGCCGAACTCATTTAAAAACTGCTGATTTTTTAGTTTGAGATGCTTATTTTTTGTGGATGTTGCAGTTAAAGAATGGGCAGCGAGGAAAGCCAAAGTTTTAAGTGCGACGGTCTGAGCGGCGGATGAAGCCCGATGCTTTATTTTGAAGCTTTGCTCCCCGCTATGACTCCAAAAGACTTAACGCCTCCCGATTTCGTCTTGAGCCTCGACCTGCTCGCTAAGAAGCCATTCATTGAGATTGTCAGCTTCAATAAATTCAACTTTCCCAATCGTCCCATCCATTCCAGGCCGGCCAGGCTTGCCGTCTTTGCCGTCCATGCCATCAGCGCCATCTTCAACTCGCTTGCTGGACCAAAATTTTTTACCCCCACGACCACCGAGGCCCGCACGACCACCTCGACCGCCTTCTCCCTCTTCACCGCCTCGACCTGCCGAAACGTCGACATCAATCCGACGAGTCCAATCGACATCGTAATCATCAGGATTATGAGGGATATAAATTATTCTAACAGAGCCACCATTTCCACCATGACCTCCATGCGATCCATCGCCTGCATCACCGCCATCTTCACCACTTTCACCGGGTGTTGCGCTCTTAAAAAAACCTGCGTTGCGTCCGTCCTGGCCATCGCGACCGCGTCGACCATTGGCCGCCCGCGCACCGCGCCCACCATTTCCACCCCGCGCCGATATAAAAATCTTTTTCGGTAGTCGTCGAATCAATATGGTGACATGCCCGCCGCTCGAAGCCGAAGTTCCAGATTCGGCAATACTTCCAGCTAGAATCGCTGACACAGCATCTTTGCCATCTTTTCCATCAGCTTGAATGAGAACAACTTCATCGGCTTCGTTCTCATCCAAAACCAAAACAGGCGAAACCTCGATTGGCCTGTCTTCAACAGCTTGTAATTCTCCCCAAAGATCTGCAGCGCGAACCTTGTTACAGGCCATAGCCATAACCGTTGCGACAAAAATGATTAAGAGTGAACGCATTGTGCCCACTCCTCTGATTGAATATCCGATGGATCCGCGCCAACCAATTCAAACCTCAAGAGACAATCATAAAGCGTCTTTTCAACTTGATAGATGGAGACATCTCCAGGTGTGCCGGGGATTCCTGGTCGACCTGGTCGACCATTCTTTCCATTTGAACCCATAAAACCTTGAGGTCCTCGCGACGAACCGCGTCCCCCAATCCCGCCGTTGCCTCCTAGACCTCCCATTCCAGCACGTCCACCAACCCCTGCCTGACCAGCTGAAACATCCACGATGATGTCCGAAAAAACCTCTTTGCTTTGATAGTAAACTCGCACTCGGCCGCCGTCGCCACCTCGCCCCCCGTCTTCACCATCTTCACCGTCTTCTCCGAGAGTTCCGCTCTGCCCACGCCGTCCCTTACCAAAAAAGAAATTAAATAGATGAAATCCAAAAAATGGAATGCTGATATGTAGAGCATCTTGACCCTTAATACCATGCGTTCCTTGCTGACCCGAACGCCCGTCCCTTCCATCACTACCATCGCCACCGCGAGCCTCAATCACAACATTACCAGCGAGATGTCGAACAAAAAATGTAACCTGAGCGCCATTCCCCCCATCGACGCCAGATTCCGCGTCGGCGCCCGATGACTGCTCGGCAATTGAAATGCGTGCACCGTCTTTAGCGATAAGATTGAGAATATGAATAGATTTAAATTCGGGGAGGCTGAGCTCTGAACCTTCATGAAGTTCGATCATATCAAACACAAGATCATCCTCATCACTTAGAAGCTCTAAACGAGAATGAGCTGGGACCTCAACGATCTGAGGCCCAAGCTGGGTTTGCAGCATAAAGATAAAAAGTATCTCTAATGTTCCCATCGTTAATTCAGTCTCACTGATTCAAACATGATTTTAGTAATTCATAGGCCAATCCTTGTTCCATGCCTAAGTCGAGCGTTTGACGATAATGCACATAACATCGCAACCACTCTTCATCGCCCGTCTCATAAATTTTTACATTTCCAGATTTTCCAGCTTTGCCAGCTAAGCCTGCCAAGGCTGACTCACCGGTAGCGCCAGCATTCCCAGGCTTTCCATCTCGAGCCCAGATATCACCAGCTTTTCCACCAGCTCCACCTGTTCCACCGACTCCAGGAACTCCCGCACGACCGCCAATACCACCTCGGCCACCCTTCGTATTGATATAGGTTTTTCCATTGGCTTCGCGAAAGGCATAAATCAATTCGATTTTACCGGCATTCCCACCATTACCTCCGTTGCCACCATGGCCTCCATTTCCCCCAGCTCCACCGTCGAATCCATCAAAGCCATCGCCGATGGTTAAACCATTAAACAAACTTAGGATTGCCAAAACTTGGCCGACATAAGGAATGCCAATCGCCGAACCGATTCCCAAAAGAGTATCAATTGGCAATCCTTCCATTCCTTTAAAATGATAAAGAACTCGAGCGTCCATACCGGACAAACCGACACCACCCTTACCACCGTCGCCACCATTACCTCCGCGGCCACCATTACCTCCGCGAGTAATCAAAATAAGATCACCTTGTAATCTTGGGGCAATGATTGAGATATCAGCACCCGCGACGCCATCGGATCCATTGCTCGCATCGCTAGCATGAGCTCCGGCGCTACCTTTCAATCCATCCATTGCCTTCTCACCATTTTCTCCGCTCTCTCCATCCTGACCGCTTGTATCGTAAACAGTTTCGTTGGGAGAAACGTCAAAGAAACCTTTGTCAGATTTGATTTGATCTTCGATATAAACCTCAAGATCATTGCCCTGACTGTCGATCGTTGAGAATTCACGCATATCAAGATCTTTGATATAAACTCGAGCCGGTTCATCAAACTGGACTGTCTCATTGCTATTAAGCTTAATTTGATCCCCGATATAGACAGCGCCATCTTCGGTCTCGAGACGATCAAAAATATCAGTCGCCAAAATTGTCTTCGTCTCCGAACCTTGTGCTCTTAGCGATGTATTCCCCAAAAGAAGCAGAAACAAAACGCCTTGACCTAGGCTCCAAATTTTACTAACTGCTCGCATCCCTGCTCCTCCCCTGCCCACCAACGCATGGGACTCGTATACTTCACGCCCCATGCCATGGACTGTGAACAAAAGTTCCCTGGCCTTACAACGACTTTTCCCATTCCGCCCCTTTTCTGCCCGAGCATGAGGGCAATTTATGAGCCCATTGCTATGAATTCTTTTGCGAAGATCTTTGGTTGGCCCGATAAGGGTGATCATTCATAATAAGAAAACTCATGCGATTTTGGATTGCCATCTCAGGATTCTGCCTCATTGTGACCGGCCTTATGGCCCAATCAACTCGCGAAAATCGAGAACGAGATGTTGAATGGGTCCGCCCCGAAGCCTATGCCATTAAAAGATTTCAGGAAGTACTAGCAAATTATGAAGAATCACAGCCGGCCTCTTTACAAGAGCGCCTCATACGAGAACGAGCCTTGCTTGCCATTACAGAAGATCGATTGAAAAATGTCGACGTCGGCTTAAATCAAACTCAGAACTCAGAGCTTTTGCAGACTCAGAAAAAATCGCTCCTCGCGCGACGCGATCATCACCTTAAACAAATCAAAAATCTTGAACAAAAAATATTAGACCGCTCCAAATAGTCGATCTGCTAGTCAAATGGCAATCATTGTTTTTTCCACCAAAAGCAATTAATGCTTGCCCTATGACTTTCGTACGATTGATAATTGGCCGGTGAAGCAGGTATGGGGCGCAAATACTGGGGCTGATGAAAAGGGAGTGTCGCGTTGGATCGTCATTAAACAAACGTCGATCAATCGAACACCTCTTCTCAAATCCGTTTTGGCCGATCGCTTTCCCGATATTGAATTTCAATATATTCGCTTTACCAGGAAAAATTTGACAAGAATTTTCCGCGAACGCTCTTCCATTCCTTTCAAAGGTATCATCGCAGAGCTGAAATCCTTTACAGAGGCTTCGCTTAAGGACTTTGATTTTCTTTCAAAAGCTAGTGAAGAGGCTGCTTGCATTCTCATCTTATCTCCAAGCAGTTACGGCATTCTCAATAAACGGCGACACGCTGCGCTCGAGAAGTGCTCCATGTTGCTTTCCGAGCCGAAGAGCCTGGATTATTTGTCACATCTTCCACGATTATTAGAAGATATCGGCCTTAAAACTCGATTAAGAGCACAAAATGAACGCCTAAAAAAGATGGTCAAAGCGCCGCAGGAAGTTTTTTCGGAACGAATTTTTGATCATGGCTTGGCAGCCAAGAGTTTGCCTCCGGCCGGACTTCGCATTATTGTAAAAGAGTGGGAACGAATTCAAAAACATTTGGGTCATGAAGCCCAAAAGGAATTGAGCTCACAGTTCGTTAACCAGATCTGTCGAGTTGTTCGGAACTCTGACCAAGTCATGCAGTACAAAGAAAATGAATTTGTTATTTTTCTATCGAACGTAAGCTTGAAGCAAATACGGGAATGCACGAGTCGGCTGCAAGAGTGTCTCAGCAAGATCAATCTAAGGGCTAACAATAAAGATCTTAACTTAGCCTTCCAATTGTCCCCTTTAACTGATCTAATCTTCCCGTGATTATCAGTGTCTTGAATCAAAAAGGCGGAACCGGGAAGACAACAACCTCTATTCACTTGGCGATGGCCCTCGGTCAACGCGGTTTCAATACTTTGCTATTGGATAATGATCCCCAGGGATCTGTGGGCGTGAGCCTTAGATTAGAGCCCAACAGGCTATCCGATGTCTTACTTTCTAAAAGCTCTTTGGCTTCGGCCTTAATGGCGAAAGATTCTGTTAAGGTTTTGACGGGCGGCAAAGATCTTCTCGAGGTCGAGAATCGCTTGCATTTACACCCAGAGATTCTCCCTAGTTTATATAGAGAAAAACTCGCCGACATAAGTTCTACTTACACGATTATTGATATGGCCCCCTCTCGATCGCAACTTAACCGTGCCGCATTATTTTATTGTGATGCCGCCTTGATTCCCGTGGCCTGCGATTATCTCTCGTTAGTTGGCGTACGAGACATTATTGAGTTTATCGATGATGTAAATCGCGAGCGCCAGATACCCATCCGAATTCAGTCCATTTTGCCGACGATGTACGACTCGAGAAGCCGAATCTCGCAAGAATCCGTAAAAATGTTGCGTGAACACTTTTCACACCTTGTCGCCGAACCTATTCGAATGACGACTCGCGCCAAAGAAGCCCCTAGTCATGGCAAGACTCTCTATGAATATGCCAAACGATCTTCAGCTGCCGTGGACTATATCAATTTTGTAGATCGCTTTTTGCAAACCTAGTGCGATACGTTAAATAATTTTGCCGCGCCGCGCTACCCCATATTGCGCACTGCAGCACGGTGTTTGTATTGCTATGCAGCATCATAAACAGTAAGTTATGAGTCGGGGGAAATATGAGGGGATTCTGTTTCTCGATTCAAAGTTGGATCATATCTATCTGCAGTAGCGTCTGTTTTTTGACAGCACTCTCCGTTTTGCCTGTCCGTGCTGAAGACAATCTGCAAGATCTTTATCGCAAGCGACAAACAGCTATCGAAGCACTTAACCGATTTCAAAAAGGTGCACCTTCTTGCAACGACACAGAATGTCAGAGGGAAAAACGAATTGCGCTGCACAACGTCCACAGCATTCTCGATGGCTTGCCCAAGTTTATGCCATTCGCCGCCATCAATCGTTGGGAATCTCTGGCGTCAGCCTATGCTTTGATTGATCGACCCGCCAAACTTAGAAAATTAAACGAGCCCAAAAGCATTGCTGACTGGGTAAAATGGTGGCGATCTAGATATGAACTTGATCTCGAACGTGGTCTGCGCTGGGCAGCCTTTATGCACGAAATCTCAAATTATCGAGAGGGTGTCCGCTACCTACTCAGACTCAATAACCTCCCCCAGCATCGCCAAGAATTAATTCGGGAAGCTTGGAGTCAGGATATTGGTCGAGCGGCTTATCTTGCGTTTGAGGGAAAGTATTTAAGTGATCAAGCTGATATTGCCTTCGCTGCTGGCAATAAATCACTCGCCACGGATCTGGATCGACAATCACATGAAGCCGCTATTACAATTTCTGAAATCGAATCAAACTTCAAAGTCGGAATCCGCGCCAAAATTCGCGAGATATTTCCAGAACTATTTGAAGAATCCGTTGTGTTGCAAACAGCCTACTTCTGGAGTCTTGGAGAGAATTTTGGAAATCAAGATCTCTTCCATCCAGAGTTTCAAGAATATCTAGCGTATCTCAACACGGAAGTGATTGAGGTTTTTCATCAAGCTACGATTTTTGATGATCTTGAATATGGCGTTTTGGGCTTGGATAATTTTGATAGTCGCGAAAATCCATCCATTCAATACGAAACAGAGCTTAAGATTCAGCGCGAGCTGGATTCCATCGATGGTTGGGTTCGACTTGTACTGAATTCCGCAAACTCCTTGATGCTATTTTCGGCTGCACAAAATTTTGGAGGCGCCAATCGCCTTCTCTCCATGGGTATGGGTGGTGCGAGCTCTTATTTCTTTATGCAATCGAATATCGATTTAGCAAAATTAATTTGGCAACCGTCACAGCGAAGCAGGCATCTTGAAGCTCTGGCCGAATCATTGGAATCAAAGTTACAGACACGTCATGCCATACTCGAAATGGCCGTTAGGAAATCTACGGATAAACTCCAACAAATCGAATTCAAGATTTTCTTACTAGAACAACAGCAACAAGGGGGATTGAGACAATGGGAAGACGACGATGGTGGTTAATAGGAATATTCGCTTGCGCGCTAGCACAAACGGCTGGTCTCTACGCACAAGAGGAAGAAGTTCCAAATCCAAATTGGATTATTTTTGCGGATGAATTGGCTAACTTTATAGAGGGTGCACAGAGTCTTTATGACGAAGGTGTTGCAGCGCCTGGCGAAGAACAAGAACGCCAAGTCGCGACACTGATGAGAGTCGCCCATCGCGTGTCTGACGTTTATTATCTTGAGATCACAGGTAGTGTTCGACCTAAGATCGAGAGATTCCTAAAGGAAACTTTCGAAGACAATCAACACCTGCGGTCTTACTTTGTATTGATGGGCAATGCCTTCGTCGAACACGCCAATGCCTTGGTTGAAATGCAAAATGCAAAAAACAAAAAACTTCGAAGTTGGTCCGCCATTGGTGGAACGGTTCTCGGGCTTGCAGGAGGTACGGCCATCCTTTACTTCAAGCCATCTTGGGTAAATGGCCCATTAAAGTCCGCTATGCTTGTCGTCGGATTGGGAGCTGCCGGCGGCGCCATAGGTTACGGCGGCGGATGGGCCGCCACGTCCTTCTATTTGCCCGCCAATCCAGGAGTTGAAAACGCCAAAGATTTTTTGAGCAAATATCCGGCAGGCGAAGACTTTGTTCGTGATATCGAAAAAGAAAACCGAATCTTGCAAAGTAAACTGGATGCGCTGGAGGATTTATGAGCTTTCTTGGGGGGATTTTGTTGGCAGCCTTGTCGACCCTATCGCCCCAACTGGGGCCCACCGACAGCGATGCTTTTAACTTTTACTATATTGAGTTCACCGAAAATTATCTTGAACCCAGGCATGGTATGAAGAAAATCATTGAGGAGGGCTTAGCGGAGGCGGTCTTTTCATCAAACAATGAGGCTGAGTTTAAAAAATTCATTCGCCTTTTGAAAAACGCTTCAGAAATAGCTCCCGAAAGGAGCAAAGAATTTCGGCGTCTCGATAGACTTTTAGCGGCTGAGTTCGAAAAGCGCATCGAAAACGCGAAGTCAATTAGATGGATCTATTCGGCGGCGGGAGCTGTTGCGGGCGCCGTGGTTGCCTTTCCCATTGGAAAGATGATTGCGGGCGGACGCTATCTACTCCTGGCCTTGCCGGCCGGAGCCTTGGCAGGCGCTGGAGCCGGATTTCTCCTAAGTGATCTGATTAATATGCCGCATTATCAATATTCAGAAGGGGATCTGACTGACGATGTGAGAGCAAAACTAAATGAGCTTGATGATATTGAGCTTGGGGGAGGAAATGATGAGTAAATTATTTAATTGGAAACTGAGTCTGACGGGACTCGCTGGTGTTGCGTTGCTTAGTCTTAATAGTTTGGCAGCACAAGAAATTCAAAAAGACCCCATACTTTTTGTCGTCGATCCTGAACATGAGGCTTACTGGAATTCTCTGGAACCAAATAAAGACGACGGCCTCGAACTGTATCATGCCAATTCTGAGGAGGAACTTAAAGTTCTGCTTCAAGACGAAAATACGGACAGGACTTTTCTGGGAGATCAAGACTCGCGACCGCTCAACAAGAAGCAGGAAAAAATACTTCAGAGAAGCTTGCTGGAACAACAACGATTGAATGAACTTCTGGAGACACTTGTCCAGGCCGACTTTGATCGTGAGGATGATCAAGCGGAACCCGACTTCAATTTGGCACGCGACGAAATTGTTAAACTTGTTTTTTTTGCTGAAACAGAAAAGAGTTTCTACCAACGCCTCTATATTATTAACAAGGTATACCGCGAACACCAGGAAGACCATAAACGCTTTGATTCGCTTGATCATGCCATCCGAGATAAATGGGTTGATCTTGAAGAGAAACGAATGAGAATCAGAAAAATAATTGTCAATGTCTCAACTGTCGCCGGCGTGCTGGGTGGTGGATTTGTCGCCTACAAGCTAAGTGAGAAGTTTATTCCCATTGCAGCTACCGATAAGACAATCATGTCGGCCCTCAAATGGTTGGGTAAAGGTTCCTTTATTATCGCAGGTACTTATGTCGGAGCATCGATTGGAAAATATGCAGGATTCCTGGGCAGCGATATGCTGCTCTTTAGACAATTTGAATTCGTTGATCCTATTGATGAAAACGAGGATTTGCGTGAGCTCCTCGACCTAATAGACGATCTTTAATTACACGATTGATCGCAAAGCGGAAGATTGCCATGATTTACGGATGATCTTCCGCTTTGTTTATTTGAGCTGCCTGGCACTCGTCATTATGGGGCTCGCCAATGCAGAGGCCGCTAAGGTTCTCCGAGTTCCTCTAGCGGGTACCGTCGAGCTTGGACTCTCTCCTTATATAATAAGAGCGATCCATTATGCCGAAGACAATCAATTCGATGCTTTGATCTTGGACGTCGATACTTTTGGTGGACGCGTCGATGCGGCCGTTGAAATCCGAGATGCGCTGCTTGATGCTAAAGTCCCCACTGTGGCCTGGGTGGACAAGCGTGCCATTTCGGCAGGCGCTTTAATATCCTTAGCCTGTAAGAAGATTTTCTTCTCGCCGGGATCGACCATGGGCGCGGCGACACCGATTCAAGCCGGAGCTGAGGGAGCTAAGGATGTTGAGAAAAAATTTGTCAGTTACTTTCGAAGCGAGATGGGAGCCACAGCCGAAAAAAATGGTCGACCTCGAGTTATCGCTGAAAGTATGGTCCAAGCCGTAAAAGACATTCCTAATCTTGTCGCCAAAGGTGAGGTCTTAACCTTAACCGATGTTTCAGCGCTGACGACTAAGATCTCCGACGGAACCGCAAGCGATTTTGGCGAGCTATTAACCTTTCTGAAGCTTGAAGGCGCGGAAGTTGAAGTCTTCAATATTAATTGGGCCGAGAGAATTGTCCGATTCATTACAGATCCTACGGTATCAGGACTCTTGATGTCGGGAGGCGTCCTTGGAATTATTTTTGAGATTCAAGCTCCTGGCTTTGGCCTGCCAGGCATTCTGGGCATTAGCTGTTTAGCTCTTTATTTCTTTGGAAAGTTCATTGTCCATCTCGCGGGCTGGGAGGAGATTCTATTTTTGTTGCTCGGCATTTTTCTGATTGGCGCTGAGCTTTTGCTCTTACCTGGCTTTTTATTGCCGGGAATAACGGGCTTTTTGTTTTTGATAGGCGCTTTGTTCTTTTCGGGCATCTCCCCCAAAGTCCCATTTGATTTATCCTTCCCCTACGTGGAATCTCAACTGCGCTCGATGGCGATCGGCTCGATCCTCATCGTAATTGGCGCCATCATTATGTATCGGCTCGGCATAAGATATTCACGAAAAATTTCCATGGTTTTGGAAAGCGCCCTTCCTTCGGGTTCCGGACGCAGCTTTGAAGAAAACGCGGAGCTTAAATCTCTGCTTGGAAAAAGCGCTCGGCTTTTGACAGACTTAAGACCAACAGGCCGAGCGGAAATCGATGGAAAAACCTACGAAGTCGTAGCCGAGTCGGGCTTTCTTGAAAGTGGTCTAGAAACCAGAGTCATTGAAGTGAGCGACTTAAGAATAGTGGTCAGCTCCCGACAGAACAGTTTTCCGAGGAGTTAAGATATGTGGCTTCTTTATTGTATTGGACTAGGCCTTATCATCGCTGAAATCACTCTGGTCCCGGGAGTTGGTATAATAGGAGTCGCAGGCTTTCTATGCCTTTTAGCGTCGGCAATTTGGATGACCCAGGTTTATAGCCTGGCGACCGGCAGCCTCTTGTTTTTGGCTGGGCTTATTGGTGCCGCCATCGTGTTCTTCGGATTTCTTCGCTCTCCGGCTTCCAAGCGTTTCGTCTTGAGTCGAACGATTCAAAAGCCGAAAGGCTACGAAGAATGGCTCAAAATGGGTTCTCGCGGCCTTACTTCTACTCCCCTCTACCCAAGCGGAAAGGCCTTATTTGTCGTGGACGGCTCGGAGACACTCCTCGATGTTAGTTCGGGGGGAGAATTCATTGAGCAAGGCAAAGAGATTCAAGTACAAGCTATTGAAGGAACGCGCATTTTTGTTTCAGCCATTTCTTGAAACCAATGCGATAAATTAAATAAGGAGACACTATGGAATTTGCATTAATCATCGTCCTTGTCATTTTTGGAAGTTTGGCGTTTTTCTGGCTGATTCCAGTAAAACTTTTCATTGAAGCTTGGGCATCGGGTGCTCCGGTCGGAATCATGGACCTGATTGGCATGCGTCTTCGAGGCGTCAACCCCAGCCTCATTGTTCGACCTAGAGTAGCCGCTGTCAAAGCCGATATTCCCCTCACTTCCAAACAACTCGAAACGCATCTCTTGGCAAGTGGAAATGTCGCGCGAGTCGTTCAAGCTTTAATTTCAGCTGACAAAGCCAACATCAGTTTAAGTTTTGAACGGGCCTGCGCGATTGATTTGGCCGGACGAGATGTTTTGGAAGCTGTCAAGATGACGGTTAATCCTAAAGTCATCACGACACCTTTGGTCGCGGCCGTTGCCAAAGACGGAATTCAGCTCAAGGCTTTAACGCGCGTAACCGTGCGAGCCAATATCGAAAAACTTGTCGGTGGGGCCGGCGAAGAAACCATTATCGCTCGAGTCGGCGAAGGCATCGTCTCGACCATCGGCTCCTCGGCATCACATAAGGAAGTTCTTGAAAACCCTGACAAGATTTCTAAAACGGTTTTGGCAAAAGGCCTCGACGCGGGAACGGCCTTTCAAATCTTATCCATAGATATAGCTGACGTTGATGTCGGACAAAATATCGGCGCACAACTTCAACAAGATCAAGCTGAGGCTGACAAAAAAGTTGCCCAAGCCAAAGCCGAATCGCGACGCGCAATGGCGATTGCCGCCGAACAAGAAATGAAGGCTCGAGCCGAAGAGATGCGTGCTAAGGTCATCGAGAATGAAGCTCAAGTACCCATGGCAATGGCCGAAGCCCTAAGAGCGGGTCGCTTAGGTGTAATGGACTACTATTATATGAAGAATGTAGTGTCGGACACTTCGATGCGTGAAGGAATCGCTAAATCCGCCGCCCCGAAGAGCCGTTCCGAACAAGAAAGTTAACGAATAGATGAATATGGATTTTTATGCCGCGGCTCCCGGCTGGTTTAGCCTGCTAATTGTTGCGATTTGGGTCATAAGTATTCTGCAAAGTAGCAAGCGCAAGGCTCAAAAAAAGCGGGAGATGGAAGCTGCCCTCAGTCGAGAGCGCAAGACTATCAAAGAGGTCTTACGCCCACAAAAAATCGATACGACGATGACAACTTTAGAGAAAGCTGAACGAGAGGCGCAAAAACAGACTTACCGTGCGGCACCGCAGGGGCAAGATCTAGAGCAGCGCGTGGAAGATTTGTTTAAATCGATTATTCTTGAACAGCCCGCTCAAACCGCAGAGTCAGAGCTGGCGCATGATGAAAGTCTTGACTGGTACCATGATCAAATTGCTGAGCTGGAAAAGCAAAATGACAAGCTGGAAAGAAGATTGTCTCACTTGGATCGCCTCTTAGACCAGAAAACTCATGAAGCTATCGATGACAATATAGGACAAACAGATCAAGCCGAATCGGATTGGATAAATCCAAATAATTTAGGGCGAGATATGGTGACACGAATTATCTTGGGCCCCCCAAGAGCGCTGGCCCGTCGACAGATTTCGGTAGATTGAAGTCATGGATCTTAAAAAGTTTTTTGAAATCGAATTAAACGAAAAGCTGGTATCACATCCTGAAGCCCTTGCGAATACAACAGCTTCCTATCAACTAGACATCGGCGGCGAAATTTTCTCATTGGATCTTGCTAAGGAAAGAAAAATTTATTGCGCTCCCATGCACAATTCCGATTGTAGTATTCAAATTTCGAAGCTTGATTTTGAGAAACTATTAAGTGGAAGCCTTAATATCCCTTTGGCGCTCACCTTTGGAAAAGTTAAAATTAAGGGAGATCTTCTTTTATTTGCCAAACTAAGGGAGCTTTTCAAATGAGTCGCCTTCTTGAATTACTTAAAGAAAAGGCCTTCGAATCCAAGGCCGTTACACTAGCCTCCGGCAAAACCAGCAACTTTTATATTGATGTCAAACGAGTTAGCCTGCATCCGGAAGGCGCCTATTGGATCGGCAAAGATTTGCTTTCTTTAATTCAAAAACACTTCCCCGAAGCCAAAGCCTGTGGAGGCTTAACACTTGGCGCTGACCCACTGGCGACAGCCGTTAGCCTGAGCTCATGGGTCAAGAAGCGCCCCATCTTTGCATTCATCGTGCGAAAAGACATAAAATCTCACGGTCTATCCCGTATGATCGAAGGGGCTGACTGGGTTCCCAAAGGCGCATCTGTAGTGATCTTAGAAGATGTGGTCACAACAGGAAAATCAAGTGTTGAAGCCATTCAAAAAGTAAGAGAGCATGGGTGGATTGTATTGGGCGTGGCCGCTATCGTTGACCGACAAGAGGGTGGCAGCGAAACACTCAAAAACGAGGGGGTCAACTTGGCTTCACTGTTTACGAAAAAGGATTTTGGAATTACTGAATGAAAACTCGCCATCTATTTCTGTTAATTTTGAGTAGCCTCTTAGGTGTGACAGCCTGCACGCCAGGTAAAAATGTCTCACGCTCGCCTAAGTCGAGGCATTTTTTTGATGCTTTCGTAGGCGAAAATAACTATGGACAGACTTTCGATAAGTGGACGCAAACTCAACGAACCCAAAGTGATTTTGATCTTACGCTCTTGGCGGATGTAACTTTCTGGACCACGAAACTAAGGGAGGCCTATGTGGACGAAGCGGCCGAACAGTACCGCCTCCCCGAAGATGAGGCGAAAGCACTAGCCTATACGGAACAAATTGAGAATGAGAAATATTTTGTATTCATTATTTCCGCCACGACCCGCGAGTTGAAGTGGAATGATCTCGACAGCTCGAAGAGCATTTGGAGGGTCACGCTTGAAGACAAAAGCCAGAATATGCGTGTTAGGGCTGAACACGTCCAAAAGCTAAGCTACCGGGATGAACGATCCAGATATTTCTACCAACGAATGAATCGCTTCAACGAAACCTACAAATTCTTGTTCCCCAAGTATAAAATGCAAAAAGCTAAAATGCTTTCACTCTATATAGCCGGTCCTCGGGGGCAGCTTGTCTTCAAGTTTGACAACCCTGAGCGCGTAGCTCAGGCTGAGTCGACTTCACCATGAGTATCCGCCAAAGAGATTTTTATCTTATACCCAATCTCTTGAGTGTCAGCCGAGTGATCGGCGTACCCATTATTGTGGGCTTTCTTTATTTTGAGTTGAATATCGCAGCGCTCATTACATTTTTATTGGTAGGGCTTTCGGACTATATCGATGGCTGGATCGCGAGGCATTACCATTACGAATCAAAGCTCGGTATGCTTCTAGATCCTTTGGCAGACAAACTTATTATTTTATCGACAATGATTATGCTGCTTTGGCTCGGTCGTCTTGAAGTCAGGATTCAAGATTATCAGACTAACCTAATCGCCCCCATTCTAGTAATTGTCACGGTAGGCCGTGAAATCGCCATAACAGGCCTGCGCGCTATAGCATCTACAGCGGGAATCGTCGTAGCAGCAAATAAAGGCGGCAAGATAAAAACCTGGATTCAATTTGTTTCCATCAGCTTACTCTTAAGCGGTTTTTCCTCCCTTGTCGTCTTGGGCCAGTTTTTATTGGGCCTGTCGGTCGTGGCAGCCCTATGGTCAGCAATCGGCTATGTATTTAAATTTATTAAAGGTCTTCCCGCCTAGTCGAGGCTTCGGATTTTTGACGGTCTGTGATTTATCACAGAAATTTCGTATACTTAAGAATTGGACAGGCAATTGTTTTCCTAATAATTCTTTAGAAAGTTATGGCGACGACGGTGAAGAGCTTCCGACAAACAGGCAAGGACCCCTACGAGAGTCTCAGCCCTGAGACTCTCAAGAAGATCCATCGAACGATGGTCTTAGACCGCGTTTTAGAAGAGCGCCTCATTAAAATGAGCAAAGGTGGCGAAGGCTTTTTTTGGATCGGCGGCCCCGGCGAAGAGGCATTTAGTGTGCCGCTTGGTTATCTTGTCAAAAAAGGGCAAGGCCTAGACTACGACTATCTCCATCTCCACTACCGGAGTAGCGGTATTGCTCTGGCGATGGGCGCTCAAGTAATCGATAGCATTCGCCAGATGCGTACGGTCGTTACCGACCCCTATTCTCGAGGTCGGAATTTCGTCAATCATTATGACATTCCTGATTGGAATATTATGCCAGTCTCCCCAACTATTGAGACCCAATATTCGACGTGCTTAGGGAGTGCGATTGCCCAAAAAAAACATGGTGGCGAAGGTATTAGCATTGTAAATGGCGGCGATGCGGGAAGTGCGGAAGGTGACTTTCACTCCTGTCTTGTATGGTCCAATCGACCCGCCAATCCTCTGCCGATTTTAATTATTGTCGTTAATAATAAATTTGGAATATCAACGCCATGGGAACAGCAACACGGCGAAGGTAATATTTCTAATTGGGCGAAGGCTTTCGAAGGCATGCCTGGCAAAACGATTAATGGAAATGATCCCGTCGAGAGCTACTTAGCGATTGAAGAGGCGATGAGATATATTCGTAAAGAGCGAAAGCCCTATCTTTTAGAAGCCCGCTGCTCTCGCCTTCATGGACATTCATCATCCTCTGGCGCCAATCGTGTGGATGAACCTGATTGTATCAGTCTCTTTGAAGATAATTTATTTCGACACAAACTCATGACTCCCGAAGAGGCCAAAAAAGTTTGGACGGAATGTCGAGCCGTCTGTGACGAAGCCTACGCTCAAGTTAAGACTGAGCCCTATCCCGATCCAGATGATATTTGGAATGGCGTTTTCACTGAAGGACTTCACGATGATTATCCTAAGAAGGGTGGAAGCTAAGCATGGCAAATATGGCTCAGGCTATCCGAATGGCTCTTCATTATGGTGAAGAGAATTTAGGCGTTCAGGAAATATTTGGCGAAGATGTCGGCGCGCCTTTAGGTGGCGTATTTACTGTCACTCAAGGATTGAAGACAGCATGGAACTCTCCCCTTGATGAGCGAGGCATTGTTGGTGCAGCGATTGGGCTGGCCTGGGCGGGCTCACGTCCTGTGGCTGAGATTCAATTCGTCGACTATATTTTTAATACGATCGATTTACTGAAACTTGCTGGAAACAGTCTCTGGTGCTCGGGCGGAAAATTTCCTTGCCCACTTGTCATCATGACACCAACGGGATCAGGAATTCATGGATCGATCTATCACTCGCATTCCTTCGACAGTATCGCTTCTAAAATTCATGGAATGAAAGTTGTTTGCCCCTCAACTCCCTTGGACGCCTACGGCTTGATGCTGGCTTCGATCAAAGAAGATAATCCTGTTTTGTTTTTGAAACCCAAGGCTTTGTTGCGAGCAAAGGGCAGAGAGCTTATTCCTGGAGAACCTAAAGATGAACGCGCACTTAAGGAGATGATCGATGCTCCCATCGGTGATCGCTCAAAGTGGAAACCAAAATGGCCACAGCTGGAAGAATTTATTATTCCCATCGGGAAAGCAAAGATTGCTCGAGAGGGAAATCAAATGACGGTTGTCACGCACGGACGGATGGCCCCGATTTGTCTGCAAGTAGCTGAGGAGCTCGCAAATGCTGGAGAGGCCGATATTGAAGTTATCGATCTTCGAAGCCTGATTCCCTACGATTGGCATGCTGTTAAGGCCTCAATTCTAAAGACCGGCCGCGTGCTTTTTGTAAATGAAGAGACCGAGATTTCAAACTTCGGAGAGCATCTTATACGGCGCTGCGTTGATGAAATGTTTTACGAACTGGCCGTGGCGCCCAAATTGCTTTGCGGTAAGGCGATCCCAGGTATTGGCCTTAACCCCGGCCTAGAATTCAACAGCGTCCCCCAGAAAGAGGATGTTGAGAAGGCCTTCCAAAGCCTACTTTCTGAACAAGCCTAATATCAGTTTTGTCAATTATCCCAACAATATCATCAGGATATATCTTAATTTAGAATAATTCTAATTATAATTGTATTTTAATTTAAAAAATGATTTAATAATTAAATGGATCTGAGAGAAATCAAAGAATACCTTGTTTCTAAAGGCATTCAGGCTTCCGCTCCTCGATTGGCCGTAGCTGATTATGTCTTTAATACTATGGATCACCCTAGCGCCGAAGAGATCAAAGAAGAGGTGGAGCGAAGAACCCCAAGCGTTTCCACAGCGACCATTTATAATACGCTTAATCTGTTTGTAGAGAAAGGTCTGCTAAGAGTGATTCAAGACCCTATTACTCATAAGCATCGTTACGACTGCAATACACGCCCCCACTTCCATTTTTATGACGAAGAGAGTGGCCAATTGTTGGATTTAGATCCTAGTGTCTTAAAAGTTAGTCCGAATTTCAACCGACTCAATGACGAGTTTGACATCAAAGATATTGAAGTCGTCGTCAGGGGTCGCAAGCGAAAGAAATCATAAACCCAGTCATATAAAGAAGGAGAACGCATGTTATGACCACAACAACGAACATAAACGAAACAACTACCCGACAAGGAACGCTAACTGTCGGTGACAAATTTCCGGATTTCAAACTCAAAGCTTGTGTGAGCATCGATAGAGGTTATTTTGATAACTTCAAAGATGTGTCCTTTGCTGATTCAAAAGGCAAATGGCGAGTCGTCTTCTTTTGGCCCCTCGATTTTACTTTTGTTTGCCCAACTGAGATCACAGACTTCAACATACACTTTGGAGACTTTAAGGATCGCGGCGCAGTTTTGCTAGGCGCGAGCTGTGACTCGGAGCATGTGCATTTGGCTTGGAGAAAAAATCATCCCGATCTTAAGAGCCTTCAGTTCCCTATGTTATCTGATTACAAAAAAGAATTATCAACAGCTCTTGGTATTTTGCATAAAGATGCAGGCGCTCCTTTACGGGCGACTTTTGTTATCGATCCAGACAATATCATTCGCTATGTCGATATCTGTGATTTGTCTGTTGGACGAAACACCAAGGAAGTTCTCCGAGTATTGGATGCGCTTCAAACGGGTGAACTTTGCCCCAGCTGTTGGGAAAAAGGAAAAGACACCGTCAAAGTTGCTTAATCGCAAAAACGATCCCGCCAGGAGGACCAACCCCCTCCTGGCTTGTGATCACTTGAGGAGATCATTTTATGGAACTGGACCAAGTTTTCAAAAATTTCCAAAGACAAGCTCATACGGATATGAAGCTTAACTTTAAGAAGTTCTTTGCTGATGGCTCCCTAGGTCCAAAAGATGCCGCCCTTGTTGCTTTAGGCTGTGCGGCCATCACAAACTGCAAACCCATCAAGGATTTTGCCGTTGCCGAGCTTAAGAAAAACGATGCAAAGGACGAAGAAATTTCTGATGCCCTGGACATCGCGGCCGCCATGAATGTCGCCAACTGCTACTACCGTTTTCGACATTTTGTAGAAAAAGAGGCGTATTTCAAACCAGCAGGTTTTCGGATGAGCGTCTTAACCCGAAACCAGATTGGCAAGCAGGCTACCGAGCTCATCAGCCTTGCTGTGTCCGTGATTAATGGCTGCGAAAGCTGCGTCCAGGGCCACGAAAAATCAGTCCTGGAACACGGTGGCTCAGAAGAGCAGGCCCACGACACCGCCAGACTAGCCTCCACCATAAACGGGCTTGCCCCAGTATTCAGAGAGCTAGAAGCTTAAGCCAGTGCGTTTTGCGACTTAAATCGACCTAGACAATCAAAAGCAATTTCGCTTTAGTTTGAGATTAGCGTGGGAGTAGCACACTTTTTTGAGGTGAGTGAGTACCCGAGCGAACAAGGAAGCGAGCAGGGCGCAGCCTCCGAGAGCAAAAATGATTGTAGAAACGTCTATAATCCATGCTTCTCAAAAAGATGGTCGCCCAAACATAGGCGGGAGTAGCACAGTGGTAGTGCGTTTGCTTGCCAAGCAAAAGGTCGAGGGTTCGAACCCCTTCTCCCGCTTACTTTAAACCGGCGTAGAGCCGGTTTTTTTGTTTGAGCAAGCTCTCGATGGTCCACGGATCGTCCACCAGCTTACGAACTCCAACGAATTCCAACGTTATCCTCGTCATAAAGTTTTCATGGCAAATGGGTTTACGTTCCGGGATTCGTTTTGCTTCCGGCCAGTTATACTTTTTAACGATCGCCCCGTGGGCCCTTGCCGCTGATCTTCTTGCTCTGGATTTAATTTCCAGCGCTGCAGCGTTCGCTCACAAGTTCTCGGCATTGCTTTCGATCCTCTAAACTCACTCGCTCTCCACGGTTCCCCAAATCAAGTCGGCTTTTTTTTTCAAAATCAGCAGGGCCGCTGTTTCCGCCAATGCCTTTTCTT
>Ga0210019_1002195_pt1 | contig 19317 bp, 24 predicted proteins | sample CryGeyCG2114_020_2_FD_183969 | JGI IMG/M metagenome (GOLD analysis project Ga0210019, IMG submission 183969) | Groundwater microbial communities from aquifer - Crystal Geyser CG11_big_fil_rev_8/21/14_0.20 (SPAdes) (version 2) | ecosystem: Environmental > Aquatic > Deep subsurface > Groundwater ...
TCACGGACAACGGACCGGAGATTTTGACAAAGGTCGTTTAGCCCTGTCATTGCGAGGAGCGAAGCGACGAAGCAATCTATAAGAGATTGCTTCGCAAAAAACGCTCGCAATGACACAGAATACTATGAAAGAAGAGCTGATCGAAGTCGAAGGCGTGGTCAAGGAAGCTCTCCCCAACGCGATGTTCCGCGTTGAGGTTGAAAACGGCCACATTGTTTTGGCGCACGTCTCAGGCAAGATCAGAAAATTCTTTATTCGCATATTACCCGGGGACAAGGTCAAAGTGGAATTGTCTCCTTACGATTTAACCCGGGGACGCATCACTTACAGGAACAAATGACCCGCAGGGTCATTTTAGGAAAATACTATGAAAGTCAAATCATCCGTCAAAAGATTATGTGCCAATTGCAAAGTCGTCCGGCGGCACGGTGTCGTCCGCGTGATTTGTTCAAACCCGAAACACAAACAAAGACAAGGATAACGTATGCCTAGAATTTTGGGGATTGACATTCCGAAGGACAAGCGCATTGAAGCGTCCCTTCCTTATATTTATGGCATCGGCCCGTACCGCGCCCGCCTGGTTCTCAAAGAAGCCGGCATTGATCCCAACCGCCGCGCCAAAGATTTGAAAGACGATGAGATCGCAAAGATCACCACGATCATCCAGAACGGTTATGTCGTCGAGGGGGATTTGCGCCGTGAAATTTCCCAGAACATCAAGGCGCAGATCGAAATCGGCAGTTATCGCGGGCTTCGTCACCGCAAGGGTTTGCCGGTTCGGGGACAGCGCACCAAAACCAATGCTCGCACGCGCAAAGGCAAGAGAGTCATGGCGACGATGAAAAGAGAAGCGCCCGCGCCTGCCGCCAAGAAATAGAAATAGAAAACCAAAGAGGAAATTTATGGCTGTTAAACCGAAAACCACCACGGATCAAGCTCAGATACACAAGAAACCTGAAAGATCTAAAAAGAAATTACTCAAAGGCATCACCACAGGCGCGGCACACATCAACGCGTCGTTCAACAATACGATCGTCACCATCGCCGACCATAACGGAAACGTCATTGTCTGGTCGACGCCGGGTGTCGTGGGTTTTAGCGGTTCCAAGAAATCCACGCCGTTTGCCGCGCAGATTGCCGCGCAGGACGCTGGAAAAAGAGCTGTGGAATTGGGACTCAAAAGCGTGGAAGTGTTTGTCAAAGGCCCCGGCTCGGGACGGGAATCGGCGATTCGCGCGCTGAAGGCTTCGGGATTGGCGGTCACGTCGATCAAAGACATCACGCCTTTGCCGCATAATGGATGCCGTCCGAGAAAAAAGAGAAGAGTTTAATACAAAATCCAAATGACAAATTCCAAATATCAAACAAATTTCAATGCATCAAATTTTTAAATGTTTGGTATTTGAAAATTGAAATTTGCGGTTTGTTTGGAATTTGATGCTTGAAATTTGGAATTTATCGAAAGGAATGAGATAGATGGGTAGATATTTAGGACCAAAACGCCGTTTAAGCCGCCGCGAAGGACTTCCTCTTTACGGGAGCAAGAAATATTCTTTTGATTTACGCCCGTTTGCTCCGGGTCAGCATGGCGCCGGCCGGCGCACCAAGCTCTCCGACTACGGCTTGCAGCTGCGCGAAAAACAAAAAGTGAAACGTTTGTACGGAATATTAGAGAAGCAATTCCGTTCGTATTACGAAAAGGCGAGCCAAAGACCGGGCGTCACCGGTACGGTGCTTTTGCAGATGCTCGAGAAACGCCTGGACAATGTGATTTTCCGTCTGGGATTGGCCAAGACGCGCGCCCAGGGCCGGCAGATCGTCAGCCACGGAATGGTGTCTGTCAACGGCCGTCGCGTGAACATTCCGTCCTATCAGTTCAGCGTCGGAGATGTGCTGGAGCTCAAACCGAAAAAGGATACGGCCAAAAAATATCTGGAAGAAAATCTGGAATTTCACAAAGACCACCCATTGCCGGCATGGCTGGCGTTTGACGCCAAAGCCCTGACGGCCAAGGCGGTGGGTGAGCCGACGCGCGAAGATGTGCAGTTTCCGATCCAGGAACAGATGATCATCGAGTTGTATTCGAAATAGAAATTTTGTAGGGGCAACCCCCGTGGTTGCCCAATGATTAGGGTGGGCACAGGGGCCCGCCCCTACAGTCGATTAATCAACAGGAGGAAATACATGGGAATCAAATGGCGGGATTTTCAAATGCCCAAAAGGCTGGAATGCGACGAGCAATCCTATACGAATACTTACGGAAAATTTGTGGCCGAGCCTTTTGAACGAGGATACGGCGTGACTATGGGAAACTCTTTGCGCCGCACGCTGTTGTCATCGATCGAAGGCAGCGCGGTCACATCCATCAAAGTCGATGGCGCCAGCCATGAGTTCATGAGCCTGCCGGGCGTTCTGGAATCCGTGTCTGAAATGATTTTGAACATCAAGAACCTGGTGGTGCGTTTGCACACTAAAGTCGACAAGCCGATTTATATCCGCGCCGGCAAAAAAGGCGAAATCCGCGGCAAGGACATTGTCTGCGATGAAACGGTTGAAATTCTTAATCCGGATCTTTACATCGCCACCGTTACGGAAGATGTCAATTTCAACGTCGAGCTCATGGTGTCCCGCGGCCGCGGCTACGTCCCGGCAGATCAGAATAAAAAGGACGCCACGATCGGCACCATCGCCATCGATTCCATCTTCACTCCGATTAAGAAAGTCAATTTTGCCGTCGAGAATACCCGCGTCGGGCAGAAAACGGACTATGACCGCCTGATCCTGGAAATTTGGACCAACGGCGCGGTCAGCCCGAAGGAAGCCATGCTTTATAGCGCTAATATTTTACAACGCCATTTGGACGTGTTCGTCAGCTATGGCCAGCTTCCCGAAGAGGAAGAAGAGGAAGAAGAAATTTCTTCGGAGGAGCAAGCGTTGTATGACAAACTCCGTCTGCCGATTTCGGAACTGGAACTCTCCGTGCGCAGCGCCAATTGTCTGAAGGAAGCCAACATCAAGACCATCGCGGATCTCGTCAAGCATACGGAATCGGAATTGTTGACCTTCCGCAATTTTGGGAAGAAATCACTGACGGAAATCAACGATTTGTTAAAGATCATGAACCTGAATCTGGGAATGAAGTTCGACGCCAAGAAATTGAAAATGGTGACGAAGAAGGAATCATAAGATGCGACACAATATTGCAGGAAACAAACTCAGCCGCAATCAAACTTTGCGCAAAGCCACGGTGCGCGATCTGGCGATCGCCACGCTGAAAAAAGAACGCATTTGCACTACCAAAGCCAAAGCTAAAGAAGCCCGCAAGATGGTCGATCACTTGATCACGCTGGGTAAAGCGGGACAACTCGCGCAGAAGCGCCGCGCGTATGAAGTTTTGCTCAATCACGCGCTCGTCAGCCATCTGTTTGAAAAAACAGCGCCGCGTTTTCAAAACAAGCAGGGCGGATACACGCGCATTATTCCTTACCGGCTCCGACGGGGAGATAATGCCGAACTGGTTTTCCTCGAGCTGACCGAACTGGAAAAGCCCATTATCACAGGGTTGAAAGAGGTCAGACCCGCGAAGGAAAAAAAGACCAAAGATCCCAAAGCCGCCGACGCCAAGGCTGAAACGAAAGAAAAGCCGGCCAAGGAATCCATTGTTGATGAAACCAAGAGAAAATCCGTGCCGAAGTTTCAGGGCGGTTTGAAAAGTTTCTTCCAGAAAAAGTCCTCCGGCCGAGGCGCGTAATTGAATCCTCGGGAATTTTTCAGGCTTCCTTACCCGAGGATTCATCCTGCCCGCCCCGCCGCTTTGCGGCTAAAGCCGCGGGCCGGGGAAGCCGAAAGCGAAGGATCCCAGATGGCGACCCAGGAGATCAAAATTAACCGGCGTGTGGCTCAGTTGGTTGGGTCCACGACGCTGGCCATCACGGCCCGCGCCAATGAATTGAAAGCGCAGGGCAAAGACGTTGTCAATTTTGCCGCCGGCGAACCGGATTTCGACACGCCGGATTCGATCAAAGACGCCGGCATCGACGCCATCCGCAAAGGGATGACGAAATACACTCCCAGCATCGGCACCGTAGATCTTCGTGCCGAGATTTCCAAAAAATTCAAACACGAAAACAATCTCGATTACAAACCTTCGCAGATCGTTGTCTCTTGCGGGGCCAAACATTCCATCTTCAACATCATCCAGACGCTGGTCGATGAAGGCGAAGAGGTTTTGATCCCCGCGCCATATTGGGTGAGTTATCCGGAAATGGTGAAGCTCTCCGGCGGCACGATCAAATATATCGAGACCACCGCCAAGGCGCATTTCAAGTTCACGGCGGATCAGCTACAGAAGGTCGTCACACCCAAGACCAAGTTGCTTTTGATGAATTCGCCCTCGAATCCGACGGGCATGGTGTACTCCAGAAAAGAACTCGAAGATATCGCCGGCGTGTGTGTGAAGAAAAATATTTTCGTGATGAGTGATGAGATTTACGAAAAGCTCATTTTTGATACGAATGAATATGTGTCGTTCGCCGCTTTGGGCAAGGACATTTATGATTTGACGATCACCATTAACGGCGTGTCCAAGGCCTACGCGATGACCGGCTGGCGCATCGGTTACGCCGCCGGGCCGGAAGCCATTATGGAACAGATCAAGAAATTGCAGGATCATTCCACATCCAATCCGGCATCGATCAGCCAGGCCGCCGCGCTTCAGGCGCTGAAAGAGCCGCCGGAAAAAATTAAGGCCATGGTGAATGAGTTCAGGAAACGCCGCGATCTGATTTGCGCTGAACTCGACCGCATCCCCAAAGTCAGTTATGTCCGTCCTGAAGGCGCCTTCTATGTCTTCTGCGATTTTTCCAAAGTCGGACCCTCGGAACAAATCGCCAAACAAATCCTCGACGATGTTAATGTCGCGCTGATCCCCGGTGAGGGTTTCGGCGCTCCCGGCTACATGCGCTTGAGTTTCGCAACCTCCTGCGAGCGCATCCAGGAAGGCATCCGCCGCATTGCTGAGTGGATCAAAGCGCGTTAACGTGTTAACCGTAAATTCCAAGGTCCAAACGTCAAATTTCAAATAATGACCAAATTCAAATGTTCAAAATGTTCAAAATAAATGTTCAAAATAAACGATTGAATATTTGAGTTTGGAGATTAGAATTTGTTGGTCATTTGATGCTTGAGATTTGGGATTTTTTACAATCAAAGAATACCTATGGTTGACTTGAGAGAACTTTTAGTGCTGGCCGTCGACAGCAAGGCTTCTGACCTGCATCTCACGGAAGGCTCCCCGCCCATTCTTCGCATCGATGGAAACCTTGTCCGCACGGAGTATCCCGTTCTCAAAGGTCCTGATTTGAAACGCTCCATTTACGCGGTCTTGAGCGATGCCCAGCGGGAAAAATTCGAGCGCGAGCTTGAACTGGATTTTTCTCTGGCCGTCGAGGGCATGGATCGTTTCCGCGTCAATGTTCACTTGCAGCGCGGATTCGTTGAAGCGGCCATGCGCCGTGTCGACAGCAAAATCCCCCCGATCACTTCTTTAGGGTTCCCCCCCATCGTAATGGAGTTCATCCACAAGCAGGAGGGGTTGATTCTTGTGACCGGTCCTACCGGCTCCGGCAAGAGCACATCGCTGGCATCGATGATTCAGCTGATCAATGAGGAGTCCGCCTGCAACATCATCATGATTGAAGACCCCATCGAATACGTGCATACCAATAAAAAATCCATTATCAAACAACGCGAGGTTTACAGCGACACCAAATCATTTGCGGAAGCTTTGAAGCGCTGCTTGCGTCAGGACCCGGATGTGATTGTCGTCGGGGAAATGCGCGATTTGGAAACCATCCAGACCACGCTGACCGCGGCGGAAACAGGGCATCTGGTTTTGGCCACACTGCACACGCCGGACGCGGCCCAGACCATTGAGCGCATCATCGACGTGTTTCCCGGACATCAGCAACAGCAGGTGCGCCTGCAGTTATCCGGTTGTCTTCAAGGCATCATTTCCCAGCGTCTCCTGAATCGCGCCAAGGGCAAGGGGCGCGTGCTGGCCACTGAAGTTCTGGTGGCGACTCCGGCGGTGCGCAATCTCATTCGCGAAAAAGCCCTGGAACAAATTCCGACGGCGATCCAGACGGGATTTCAACACGGCATGCACACGATGGATATGTGCCTGAAAGATTTATATATCAAGGGGATTATTGCGATGGAAGAAGTGATGCTTCACGCCAAACATCCCGAAGAATTGAAACATTATTTGGGTTGAATCGTGTGTCATTGCGAGCGAAGCGAAGCAATCTCTTAACGGATTGCTTCGTCGTCCCGTGAAAAGCAAAGCTTTTCCGGGATTGAATCCCCGAAATCGCAAAGCGATTTCAGGGGACAAAAGACGCTCCTCGCAATGACAGATTTTATAAGAGGAACAATATGTCAAAAGAACACATCGAGAAAGCCAAAGAGAAATTCGGAATGATTCTCGAGGAGCAATTGTCCCGCGTTGAGAAAATGAAGCAAGGCGATGAGTGGACGGACTATACCAAACTCAATCCGATCATCATCGGCGTCTGTTTCGGCGATGGCATCGGTGAAGTCATTTCCAGGCACGCGGAAAAAGTTTTGAGGCATGTTTTAAGAGACGAAGTGAAAAAAAGCAAAGTCGCCTTTCAAGACATCAAAGGCCTGACGATTGAAAACCGCGTCAAACACATGAAGGCCATTCCTGACGATGTTTTGGCGGACATCAAATCCTGTCATGTCATCTTGAAAGGCCCGACGACGACGCCGCAGTCCGGGGATCCGTGGCCGAATATCGAAAGCGCCAACGTCGCCATGCGCCGCGCGCTGGATCTCTTCGCCAATGTCCGTCCGGTCAAAATTCCCCGGATCAATGTCGATTGGTGTTTCTTCCGGGAAAACACGGAAGGCTCGTATCTTCTGGGTTCCAAAGGGTTCGACGTCACGGAAGATTTGAGCGTGGATTTTTGCGTGGCCACCGAGCAGGGGAGCGAGCGCATCATCCGTATGGGTTTCGAATACGCCCGCAAGAATCGCAAGAAAAAAGTCACCATCGTCACCAAATCCAACATCATCAAGACCACCGACGGACGTTTTTCCCGTACCGCCAAGCGCATCGCCAAAGAATATCCCGAGATCGTCTGCGAGGAATGGTACATCGACATCATGACCGCCAAACTTCTGGATGAAGTCCGCCGGCATGAATTTGAAGTCATCATTTTGCCGAATCTCTATGGCGATATCCTCACTGATGAAGCCGCGCAAATCCAGGGCGGCGTGGGCACGGCCGGCAGCGCTAATATAGGGAAGAGATGGGCGATGTTTGAAGCCATTCACGGCAGCGCGCCGCGTATGGTCAAAGAAGGCCGCGCCCAATTCGCTGATCCGTCCTCGATGATCCGCGCCTGTTCTATGTTGCTGCGCCACATCGGCTATCCCGATCAAGCCGAAAAAGTCGAAATGGCCCTGGAAGTCTGCGGGCAATTCGAAAAGAAAGTTGTCGTGACCGGCCGCGACAGCGGAGCCACCGGCTCCGCCCTCACCGATTACATCCTTTCCTGGATCGACAATCCCCGTTTGAAAGACAAGTGGACCGAAGACGTCGGGAAACTGAAGGCTTCAGTCTAAATGAAGCGGGTTGTTATTTTCCAATTTTTCGTTTATACTTGATGTAAAGGTTTAACTGGAAATAGAGTTATGAAAAATCATTTCAGGACACTCACAGCCGTTATCACCGGTTTCTGTTTCTTCGTTCAATGTCTTCCTTTGTATGCGCAAGGATTCAATCTTCCTGCGCCGGGAACGAAGGTCGCTTCCACAGCTGCGTTTTATCCAGCCATGATCAAGGGTATCACCATCCATCCTGACAAACCTTTGACGTTTGATTTTCTCATCGACCGCGGACAGAATCCGTTGGATGAAGAAACTTTCAAAAATGTTTCCATGAATCTGGTCAAATATTTTTTAGCGTCTTTGACCGTTCCTGAACAAGACATGTGGGTCAACCTTTCGCCGTATGAGAAGGACCGAATCATCGCTGACGGCTTCGGCGAAACGCTCATGGGCCGTGATCTTCTGGCGCAGGACTACATGCTCAAGCAGTTGACCGCGTCTTTGATGGATCCTGACAACGAATTGGGAAAAAAGTTTTGGGAGCGTGTGTATCAAAACGCTCAGGAAAAGTTCGGGTCCACAGACATTCCGTTGAACACCTTCAATAAAATCTGGATTGTTCCGAAGAAAGCTCAAATTTACGTCAAAGGCCAAAGCGTGTTTGTCACGCACAGTGAGCTGGAAGTTTTGCTGGAAGAGGATTATGTCGCTTTGCAGAAGAATCTGGGCGTCGAACGTTTTGGTTTGGATGGAGGGCCGGAAGAGATTGTCACCGGCATTCAGTCGGATGTCATCAGAGAAGTCTTGATTCCTGAAATCACCCGCGAAGTCAACGAAGGCGAAATCTTCGCCAATCTCCGTCAGATCTACAACGCCATGATTCTGGCGACGTGGTACAAAAACAATCTCAAGCAATCTCTTCTGGGACAAGTTTACGCGGATAAAAACAAAACCGTTGGCATTGAGAACGGTGACAAAGACGCCAATCAGAAAATCTACGAACAATATCTTCAAGCGTTCAAAACCGGCGCATCCAATCTGATCAAAGAAGAATACGATCCGGTCAAACAAGAACTCGTCACCCGCAAATACTTCTCCGGCGGTGCTGATTTAGACGGAACATCTAAGGTGATGGAGAAAGACAGCAAAGCTATACTGGATGAAGTTAATATGGCTGGTTTGACAGTAGACTTGAACCTGAATCGCGCATCAAACCGTTGGGGAAAGATGAAAGTGGCAGTCGATAACCGAGCAATGATGGCCTTTCTGAAAACTTTTTTTAATAAATTTGGAAAAGACGAAAGCGGTCGAAAATCTCAAGGCGCTGAGTTGACGCCCGTACAACAGCAACTCATCGCATTTCTTTCAACATTTGCGAGGGAACTGCCGTTTCAGTTTATTGTTCAAGGTGGAAATAAATATGGGGAATTGCGCGAAGAGACAAGGATCTCAGAATCTGGTAGTACAAGCCGTACCATTTTTTTGTTGTTACAGGATGGATCCAGGTTGGACTGGTCATTGATCGAGGGAAAACCGGTGGTGAAGAAGACGGATGCGCGAGGCACACCATCCAATGTGATGCAAGTTTTATCGGCGTCTCTCGGGGTTCTTGGCCGAAAGGCAGTTGAGGATGAAGATTTTTCATGGGACGTATTTCAAAAGATAATGACAGATCATGTTTGGGCGAAAGAGGATACAGAAGAATTGAAACTGTCCTCCGCGGGTTTTAATATGGAAGACCCGAAACTACAAGACGCGTTTGGCGATCATTCGGGGCGTATTTTGCCCATTTTGCGGCGGGCTTTCAATCAGCGGTCCGTTCGTTTTCTTGTTGCACAGGAATTTTCCAATGATTCATTTATAGAAGGGGTGGTGAGAAATACAATTAAACAATATCTTGAAGCAGGCAGTCTTTATCAGGTTTTAAGGAAAAGAGTCTATCCCAAGAGTCAAAATTTTATAGAGTATGAGATTCTGTTTTCCGGACCGTTGCTGCCGACTGGAAGTAACCCGGCTATGATGGCTGTTCCGCAGCAGGCGGCGAGGCTGGTTTCGTTGGCTCTTTTCATGCTTATGTTCAATATGGCCGAAGCACGGTCGGATGTATCGTTGCCTTTAGTTGACGGCATTGAAATGGAAAGCGACACAACTGATACTTACGGCGGGATCAATTTGAATTCCGCGCCGATGGTGATGGATGTGCAAACCGACGGTAACGGCGTGCCGGTGATGATCAACAGCCAACCGGTCGCGGATTTTCAAATCGACGGCATTGAAGCCGTCATCACGAACGTTTATTCGATCCCCAGCCTGCCGCAGTATCTGAATAGTCATTGAGCCCCTCCTTGACATGATATCATTCTGTGATAAAACAACGATATTGTTGGAGGGAATCAAACCATGATGAAATATCGTTGCTGTTTAAATTTCGTCATTCTGAGCGAAGCGAAGAATCTATTGTCGAGATTCTTCGTCCGCCAAGAATCGTGGCGGACTCAGAATGACGGTGTCAGATTGAAGTCTTGTGGAACTATGCGCACCGGGAATCACTGAATCATTGGGATATCTATGATGAAATACAAAAATTATACAGCCGGCGTTGAATTTGATGACGAAGCGAATGTTTTTCATGGAGAGGTTTTGAATATTCGGGATGTCATCACGTTTGAAGGAACCACGGTCAAAGACCTTCGGAAAGCATTTAAAGATTCCGTTGAAGATTATCTGGATTTTTGTGAAAAAAGGGGCGAAGAACCGGAAAAACCTTTCTCCGGGAAATTAGTGATCAGACTCACGCCTGATCAGCACCGCGAGATTTTTATCGCTGCCAAACAGGCTGGAAAAAGTCTCAACGCCTGGATTTCCGAACATCTGGCTTTTTAAAAGTGCTTGTATCAATCCACACGTTCTCATTTCTATGTATCCCTGCCAACTCATCGATCTCGGCCTCATTGACTACGCCCAAGCCTATCAATTCCAGAAAGACTGCGTCCAGAAAGTTTTGAACGGCGAGCCGCAGAAGCTCATTTTTTGCGAACACCCCGCGGTTTTGACCTTGGGGCGCATGTCCAAGGATTCCAATTTTTTGTGGCCCAAAGAAGAAATTCAGAAAGAAAATATAAAAATTTTGCCGATTGACCGCGGAGGCGAAGTCACGTTACATGCCCCGGGTCAGCTGGTGGTATATCCGATTTTCAATCTCAATCATTACGGTAAAGATCTCAAAGCGTTTTTGCATCGTCTGGAAGAAGTGATCATCAATGTTTTGAAAGATCGCGGCATCGAAGGCAGACGCATCGACGGAAAAACAGGCGTTTGGGTTGAGCGCGATAAAATCGCTTCGCTGGGCGTCGGCGTTAAAAAATGGATTTCGTTTCATGGACTGTCCTTGAATGTCAGCAACGATTTGGAGCTTTACCGCATGATCCGGCCCTGCGGGATGGATATCCGAATGACATCCATCATGAAAAAATGTAACGGTCATGGTGCCCCCCTTGACATTCGTACCATCATGTGGCATTCTTTCAAAGCCGAGTTCAATCTTCAGGAAATTGAGTGAGTTTTGAATCAGGCAAATTTTAAACAAGCTAAAAGACATCTGTCGCTTGGCTTATTTTTTTCTCCAACCAAGAAAGCGTTATGTCGCAAGAATTGAAACTTCCCGAACTGGGAGATGGCATTCAGAAAGCCGTTGTTGCTGTTTGGCATTATCAGGTGGGGGACCGGATCAAGGCCGGCGATGATGTGGTGGAAGTCGTCACCGACAAAGCCGCATTCAGCGTGTCAGCCGAGCAGTCGGGGAAACTGGAACAAATCCTCGTCGCGCAAGGCCAGGAAGCCGCAATCGGGCAAACGCTGGCTGTCATCGCCTGAACGCCTTGGGTCCATATTCCGCCTCTTGCATATCAAACCATTGTGCTAACCGGGGGGTGGCCTATGTCGCAATTTTTGATGTACAAGCTGAGTCAGTCCGTCTGCGATTCTATTCCCAGACAGCTGGCCTACAGCGTCGCTGATTGTCTGATGGATGTTTATTATTTGTCTTCGTCCAAAATGCGCAGGGTTGTCGAAAACAACCTTCAACTCGCTCTCCGGAATCCAACGTCCGACCTTCCTTATAATGTCCGCCAGGTGTTCCGCAATTTCGGCCGATACATGGTTGATTTTTTTCAGATCAACCACGTCGACCGTGAATTCATGATTGAGCATGTCCGCGTCAGCGGATTGAGAAATCTCAGGAAAGCTTTGTCTCATCGCCGCGGCGGCATTATCCTGACGGCTCATCTGGGCAATTGGGAACTCGGCGGCGCGGTGTTAAGCCGCATGGGATATCCGTCGCTGGGTGTGGCTTTGCCGCATGAAGATCCGGAGGTTAATGAGTTTTTCAATCACAAGCGCACGGCCAACGGCCTGGAAACCGTCACACCGGGACTGGCGTTTCGCCGCTGCCTTCAGCGTTTGAAACAAAAGAAACTGGTTTCGATCGTCGGAGATTATGATTTTTCGGGCCATGGAGAAACCGTTGCCTTTCTGGGGCGGCCGACATCCATTCCCAAAGGTCCGGCGGTGATGTCGCTTCGAACCGGCGCGCCGATCATTCCGGCGTTCATGATCCGCGACGATAATGACCATTATGTGCTGACCATCGGCGAGCCGATTTTTTCGCCGGCGGAACTCACGTCCGAAAATCGCGTGGAACCGGGTGTGTTGAAAAGTTTTGTTCAGAAATATATTCAGGTCCTTGAGTCGGAGATTATCCGGCATCCGTCGCAATGGCTGATGTTCAGAAAGATTTGTGCCCAATGAAATTTTGTGTTGTCATTCCGGCCCGCAACGAGGCCCGCGCGATCGGGTCTCTGGTTGTGGCTCTTCGTCAGAAACAATTGGATGTGTTTGTGATCGATGACGCTTCCGCCGACGCTACGGCATCCATTGCCCAAAACGCCGGCGCGCATGTTTTGATCAACCCAGAGCGCCGCGGCAAAGGCGGCTCGCTCAAACGCGGATTCGAGCATGTCAAATCATTGCCTTATGACGGCGTGTTTGCCATTGACGGCGATGGTCAGCACGATCCTGATGATCTTCCGGCATTTATTACTTTCGCCCAAGCGCATCCGCGGTGTGTGATCTCCGGCAACCGCATGGGCAATTGCAAAAATATGCCGTTTGTCCGTGTGTGCACCAACCGCTTCATGTCATGGATGATTTCCTCCGCCTGTGGGCGAACCATTCCTGATACGCAATGCGGATACCGCTATCTCTCCATGTCCGTTCTCAAAGAAATTCCTCTGGTGAGTGATGACTTCGAAATCGAGACCGAGATGCTCGTCAAAGCCTGCCGCGCCGGGATTCCGGTTTTTTCAGTTCCCATTCGTACGATTTACGGAGAGGAAACCAGTAAAATCCATCCCTGGAAAGATACCGTCCGGTTTTTCAAATATTTTTTTCAAGTGATCCTGACCAGGTAATGCCCAAACCTCGCTACGACTCCATGGTCTTTTATGCCGCGCTGGGATTATCGATTCTGATTCACCTGTGGATTGCAGTTCTGTGGATGATCTTGCATTGGCGGACGGATGCTGTGAAAGCGCCTGCGTCGGCGATTACGTATTATTTCGAACCTTCTCAGACATCGGCTTCTGAATCTGTTTCCGTTGATCTTCCGGTGGAACATCTGTTTTGGTCGGGCAGCCGCGGGAATTCCTTTGCCGAACCGGCTTTTTTGCAGGCGAACGATGTGCGGCAAAAACCATACGCGGACAATTTTTTGCCGGCGGAGCCGCCGGTGATTGAGAAAAACATCAACCCGCTGACGGATTTTAATGAAAAGCCTGAAACGCGCAAGCCTGCCCGTAAAGTTTCCGTACCCGTGGTCAGTTCAACCGCTCGTTCGGACGATTATCCGGAATATTTCAACATGATCGGCGGAAAAATTCATGACGCGGCCTACGAGAAGGCGGCTAAAATCCATCACAGCTCCGGCGAGGTGCATGTGGTTTTTGCATTGCAATCCAGCGGCCGTTTGCAAAAAAAGCCGGTGGTTCAAGACAGTTCTGCGCCGGCGAAACTTCAAGAGGCGGCTCTGCGCAGTGTCGAGGCGGCCGCACCGTTTCCGCCGTTTCCCAAAGAGATGAATTCGCCGGACATGGTCTTCAATGTGGTGATCGATTTTGATCTGGAATAAATTGATTTGTGTCCGCAATGACACCCGAGGAAAGTGCATGGATAAAGATCTTTTAGCGATTCTTGCTTGCCCGGCCTGTAAGGGTCAGGTAGAATGTCGTCATTCCAAAGTCGTTTGTATCAAATGCGGACGCAAATACCCGGTGCGAAACGGTATTCCGGTATTGATCGTCGAAGAATCTGAGAAGGATTAGGATGAAATCACAGACGGATTCATGTGCCGCCCATCTTAGGGCGAAACAGGAAGCCGTCTGTGCAGAAAATAAGGAGGTTTCCTTGAAAAAAATTCTCGTCATCCACGGCCCGAATTTGAACCTGTTGGGCACGCGCGAGCCTGATGTTTACGGCAAAACAACGCTGGAAGAAATCAACCGCCGCCTGCAGGAGTTAGCCAAAAAGAATGACGCGCACGTCAGCGTTGTGCAATCCAACCATGAAGGTGAGATTGTCGACGCCCTTCAGAAAGCCTCCGCAGACGGCATAAGCGCTATCATCATCAACCCGGCCGGATACACCCACACCAGCGTCGCCATTCGCGACGCTGTGGCCGCCATCAGCATCCCCGTCATTGAAGTCCACCTGAGCAACATCCACGCCCGCGAAGATTTCCGCAAACACTCCTTCATCGCAGCGGTGGCCAAAGGCCAGATCAGCGGCTTCGGCGCCAAAGGCTACGAACTGGCTTTCCTGGCCGCGGTGAATTTGTAACCTTACCTGAAACGACAATGACCTCACGACTGCAAAATCTCCGCGCCTCATTTGAAACCCATAAGATCGACGCCATGATTGTCAGCCGGGACGTGAACATCCGGTATCTGACGGGATTTCCGGCGAGCGAATCGTGGCTCATGGTTACGGCGAAGAAAGCCTATTACGTCACGGATTTTCGTTATGTTCTCGAAGCGAAAAAGGGTTTGCCTCGCGGCGTAGAACTGGTGCAATACAAAACATCTCTGGGAGAGGCGGTTTTTGACCTCGCCAAGAAGAGTCGGATCAAACGGCTTGGATTTGAATCATCCCATATCAGTTTTGATCAATTTCAATCTTTAAGTCGAATTATCCCAAAATCAATTGAATTTCTACCTAAAAAGGGTTTGATTGAGCAATTCCGGATGATAAAGGATTCCGGTGAAATCGCCCTGATGCGCCAGGCTTTGAAGATTCATTTTGAAGCTTTGAAGCGTTTGAAGCGCTGGGTCAAACCCGGCGTGACAGAAATGGATGTCCTTTTCAAGCTTGAAGATTTTGTCCGCTCTCAAAACGCAGGCTTTTCCTTTGCGCCGATCATCGCCTCAGGCCCCAACGGCGCTCTGCCGCATGCCCATCCCAGTAGACGAGTTATCAAAAATCACGAGCCCGTTCTCGTCGACACTGGAATCGACTGGAAGGGCTATAAGTCCGACTTGACACGTATGTTCTTTTTGGGTAGAATGCCCGCCCTTGTCCAGGAAATGAATGATTGGGTGAAAGAAGCACAGAGCTTGGCGGTCGCAGCGATCAAACCCGGCGCGAAAGCCGCTGAGATTGACAGAGTTGCGAGAGGATTTCTGGCGAAACACAAGCTGGATCAGTATTTCGGACATTCCCTCGGTCACGGCGTGGGGCTGGATATCCACGAGGAGCCGAGGCTTTCCGGCAAAAGCGCCGCGACGCTGCAAGCCGGGATGGTGGTCACCGTGGAGCCGGCTGTTTACCTGCCGGGCAAGTTCGGGATCAGACTGGAAGAAATGGTGCTCGTCACCGAAAAAGGATGTGAGGTTTTAAGTGAGCATTACCATTAATGAATTGAAGGTTGGTGTAGGTCTTAAGATTGACAATAACATTTACGTTGTCCTGAGCATCAATCACGTCAAACCCGGCAAAGGCAGCGCTTTTGTCCGCGTCAGAATCCGCAACATCACCACCGACCAGGTGTTGGAACGCACCTTCAAATCCGCAGAAAAACTTGATGAAGCCGACCTCGAAGAACGCCGCTTGCAATACTCCTACGATGCGGGGGATCATTTGAATTTCATGGATCTCTCCAGTTACGAAGAAGTTTCCATTCCCAAAGCCATCATCGCCGAAGATATCAATTTTCTCCAGGAGTACATGGAAATCGTCGGCGTCTGCTACAAAAATAAATTCCTTAAAGTGATCTTGCCCAATTTCATCATCGCTGAAGTTAAAGAAACAGATCCGGGTCTCAAGGGCGACACCGCCAAATCCGCAGGCAAACCCGCCACCATCGACACCGGCGCCGTCGTGCAGGTGCCGTTGTTCATTGAGGTCGGGGACAAGCTCAAGATCGATACCCGCAGCGGGGACTATGTCGAAAGGATGAAACAATGAACTTAAAGGAAATCCGTGAAATTCTCAATCTGATGAATGAGAATGATTTGTCGGAAATCGAGATCGAGCGCGACGGCGTCAGGATCAAGCTGAAGAAATCTTCGGCCGGGATTGTTGACATGGGGCCCGCCTATCCGTCCGGACAAAACCTTGTTCCTTCCGTTGAATCACCCTCTGCCGCCGCGCCTGTCAACGGCCGTCTGGATATCAAATCCCCCATGGTCGGGACATTTTACCGCTCCCCGTCGCCGGATGCTCCGTCCTACACCGATATCGGGCAGATGGTTGAAGTCGGCCAGGTGGTCTGCATCGTCGAGGCCATGAAGCTGATGAACGAAATCAAGTCCGAAGTCCGTGGAAAAGTGGTGGAAATCAAATCCACCAACGCCCAGCCCGTCGAGTACGGCCAAACCCTTTTTATTGTCGAACCTGTTTAACTGGAGCGATAAGCGTCAAGCGGTAAGCGGTAAGAAAAACACATCACTTAACGCTTAACGCCGAACGCTTAACGCTGATAAATACATGTTCTCAAAAGTTCTTATCGCTAATCGTGGTGAAATTGCCCTGCGCATCATCCGCGCCTGCCGCGAGCTCAATATCCGCACCGTCGCCGTTTATTCCGAAGCCGACAAAGATTCGCTTCACGTGCGCCTGGCCGATGAGGCGGTGTGCATCGGGCCGGCGCCGAGCGCGGAAAGTTATCTGAACATTCCGGCCATCATTGCCGCTGCGGAAATCACCGATGTGGAAGCGATCCATCCGGGGTATGGATTTTTATCCGAGAACGCGCACTTCGCGGAAATCTGCGAATCCTGCAACATCACGTTCATCGGGCCCTCACCGTCGGCGATCCGCGCCATGGGCGATAAAATTACAGCCAAGGAAACCGCCGCCAAAGCTGGCGTGCCGTTGACGTCCGGCAGCAAAGGTCTGATCAAAACCAAAGAGCAGGCGCTGGAAGCGGCCAAGAAAATCAGATATCCCGTCATCATCAAAGCCACCGCGGGCGGCGGAGGCAAGGGCATGCGTGTTTGCCACAACGATGTGTCTCTGATGAGTTCCTTTGGCATCACGCAGAGCGAGGCGGAGGCTAACTTCAAGAATCCGGACCTGTATATAGAAAAGTATATTGAAGATCCGCGACACGTGGAAATTCAGATCCTGGCGGATCAATACGGCAGCATGATTCATCTCGGCGAGCGCGACTGCAGCATTCAGCGCCGTCATCAAAAACTTCTGGAAGAAGCGCCGTCGCCGGTACTGAGCCAAAAATTACGCAAGGCTATGGGGGAGGCGGCGATCAAAGTCGCAAAGGCCGTCAATTACAAAAGCATCGGAACCGTGGAATTTCTGCTCGACAAAGATGGAAAATTTTATTTCATGGAAATGAACACGCGCATCCAGGTGGAGCATCCGGTCACGGAAATGGTTACCAGCATCGATCTGGTCAAAGAGCAAATCAAAATTGCGGCCGGAGAGAAATTGAAGATCAAGCAGGAAGATGTCAAGTTCACGGGCGCGGCCATCGAGTGCCGCATCAACGCCGAAGATCCGGAGAATAATTTTCGTCCTTGCCCCGGCAAGGTGGACATGCTAAATTTCCCTGGCGGCAAAGGCATCCGCGTGGACACGTATCTGTATCCCGGCGCGTTGATCAGTCCTTACTACGATTCGCTGGTGGCCAAGATCGTCGCTTTCGGCAAAGACCGCAAGGAAGTGATCGCGATCATGAAACGGGCGTTGCAGGAATTTTACATCACACCGATCAAGACAACCGCGCAGCTTTATTTGAAAATCATGGATCATCCGGACTTCCTGCAAGGGAAAGTTTCGACGCATTTCCTGGAAAAACTTCTTAAAGACGAAGAGGCCAAATTATGAGACCAGACCGCCGTGAAGTTGATTTTGGATCGTTCCGGGTTCACAAAAAAGTTTTTTCGCAGATCGCCGCGGAAGCGCTCAAGAACGTTGAAGGCGCATCGCTGGCCGAGGGCGGCTTCAGCAGCCGGCTGGCCGCGCTGTTCAACCAGGATGATATCCCTGGTATCAGCGTGGATTTCGACGATCAGGACAATGCCGTTATCACCATTCATATTTGCGTCCGTTCGGGTTATGACGTCGCGGATTTGTCCCGTATGGCGCAAAGCACCATCCGCGCGACCGTCGAGCGGATGATCAATGTCAATCTCAAGGACATCAATGTTGTTGTGGTCGGACTTGAAAGGAGAAACAATGAAATTCCTTAAACGTTTGACGCTGGCCTATCATGTGATCGTCGGATTGTTTTTGTTGACGCTCTTGGTGCTGTTTCTCACACATCAATTGTCTCTGACCACGGTGCTGGATCTGGTTTATCTCAGTTATACCGATCATTCCCTGAGGCTGGTGTGGGCTGTTGTCCTGGCCATCAGTTTGATTTTCAATTTTCTCCTGTTTCGTTTATTGTCGAGAGGCAGCCGCGAGCACCGCGTGATTCTGTTTGAAAATCCGGCCGGAAAAATCCGCGTGTCGATTTTTGCCCTGGAGGAGCTAGCCAAGCGCGTGGCTTCCAGCGTCGAGGAAGTCAGGGATGTTCAGGCCAGGGTGGAGCTTGATGCGAAAGCACTCGACGTGGATTTGAAACTGACCCTGCGCTCGGATGCGAATATTCTCGAGGTGACCTCGCGCATCCAGAATCTGGTGCGCCGCCGTATCCAGGAAACCATCTCGCTGGAGCAGACTGTGAATGTGTCCGCTTATGTTTCGAAGATCGAGGCCGGCCCGGGTGATCCCAAAAGCATCAAAGGCACGACGAAGAATCCTTATACCGATCTTCATCCGTTTCAGGGATACAGAGCATAGCTAAATTCCAAATGACAAATAACAAATTCCACACAAAATCTAATGTTCAAATGACAGGATGGACCGTTTGAAATTTCGGCTATTGGTATTTATTTGTTATTTGATGCTTGGGTTTTGAAATTTTAAAATCATATGAGAAAAATAGGCATTTTAACTGGCGGGGCGGACTGCCCCGGTTTGAACTCCGTGATTCGTGCCGTCGTGCGCAAGTCCATGCACGAGGGCTATGTGGTCACCGGGATCAAGAACGGCTGGGCCGGGTTGATCCAGAATGATATGCGGATTCTGGATCTCAGGCTCACCTCCGGCATCCTCGACCGCGGCGGG
>Ga0210019_1002198_pt1 | contig 19287 bp, 19 predicted proteins | sample CryGeyCG2114_020_2_FD_183969 | JGI IMG/M metagenome (GOLD analysis project Ga0210019, IMG submission 183969) | Groundwater microbial communities from aquifer - Crystal Geyser CG11_big_fil_rev_8/21/14_0.20 (SPAdes) (version 2) | ecosystem: Environmental > Aquatic > Deep subsurface > Groundwater ...
GCACGCGCTCCGCGCGTACGATTGGGTTTCGAGTCACCACGCGCTCGGCGCGTGCGTCAGTCATCAAAATCCTGCGGATTTTGCTCATACAATGTTCGAACTTCGTCCAAAAAACACCGCCAATTTTGCTGATGCAAAATGACGGTCCGCCATAAACTGGAAGTTTATGTGCGGGAATTTATTGCTTGCCTCACAGCCTCAAGCCGTGGGCTAGCGGTGCTAGCGCATCAGCGCAAGTGCCTGTCTCTTCGCCAATTTTGCTGATGCAAAATGACGGTCCGCCATAAACTGGAAGTTTATGTGCGGGAATTTATTGCTTGCCTCACAGCCTCAAGCCGTGGGCTAGCGGTGCTAGCGCATCAGCGCAAGTGCCTGCCTCTCCGTACTTTTTCTGATGAAAAAGTGCGGCCAGCCGGCACTTTAAGGAGAAATTATCCGCGCATTTTTGACCTGATTTGCCAATGATTACATCCTTTGACATTCAAGGTCTGTATGCTATAATTCCAAAACTTTTTTGATATTTTTAAAAAGCTGTGTTGAAACGCTAAAAAAGCGGCACGAAAACTCCCAAATGGCCATTGAACAGACGCTTATTCTGATTAAACCAGACGGACTGGCAAAGTCTTTAACGGGCAATATCATTACACGATTATCCGAAGCAAAACTCGAGATAGCGGCCTCTAAATGCATACGGGTGCCGCGGCAACTTGCCGAAAACCATTACAAATCATTGCAAGACAAGCCCTTCTTCGAAGAATTAATCGGATATATCCAAGGCAAATATCATAGCCGGAAGAAAGTGCTTGCCATGGTTTATTACGGCGAAGGTGCTATCCAAAAAGTGCGTGAACTTTCCGGGAAAACCAACCCTGAAGAAGCCGATTCAATTTCCATTCGCGGACAATATGGGCGCATCACGACCAAAGGCGTTTATGAGAATGTTATCCATGCTTCCTCCAGTCCTGAAGAAGCAGAACGGGAAATTAAATTATGGTTCCAACCGGATGACATTATTTTTGATATCTATCCCACCAAGAATATCACCGAACAAACAACCAAAAAGGTATGGGCCTAATGTTTAAGCGATTATGGTTAGGTATTTTTCTGTGCACTTTACTTGCCGCATTTTTAAATGCTTGCGGAAAGGCAAAGCCGGCTTTGGAAGATGATTCGGTTGAAATCAAAGTTGCTTTCTGGGGAAGCCCCGAAGAAATTAACATTGTGAAAGACTCCATCAAGCCATGGCAGGAAACGCATCCCAAAATTAAAGTCCGCTTTGAACATACGCCCTATAGCGGGTATGACAGTAAAATGTTAACGCGCGTTGCCGGGGGCTCGGCGCCGGATGTGATGGCAACCGAAGTTAATTATTTCGTTACCTTTGCTTCCAAGCAAGTCTTAGAAGACCTCACGCCTTACATGAAAGAAGATCCCGACTTTAACCAAAAAGACTTTTTTCCGGAAATTTTAGACCGTTTTACAGTTGATAAGAAGATTTACGCAATTCCCAGAGACGTAGCTCCTTTCGCCTGCGTGTTTTATAACAAACAATTATTTGATGAATCAGGCATCCCTTATCCCACTGATGATTGGACATGGAGCGAGATGCTTGAAAAAGCTCAAATGCTTACCAAACGGGACGAAACAGGCCGGATCGTTCAGTACGGCTTTTATGGGTGGGCTTGGCAAAATTTTGTTTATGGAAACGGCGGCGCTTTGGTTGATCACGTTAAAAATCCCACCAAAACGAAATTGGATGATGCTAAATCAGTCGAAGGCCTGCAGTTTTACGCAGATTTAATTAATAAACACCAAGTCATGCCTACCCCGGTTGCTTTGGCTAATTTAGGCATGGGAGTTGATTTAATGTTTTCGAGCGGGCGGCTTGCCATGTTCATGTCCGGTATTTGGGAAACCCCGGCGCTTCGCAATTATAAATTTGACTGGGATGTTGCCATGTTCCCCAAAAACGATAAAGGTGTCCGTCGGTTTGGGACGGGAGGTTCGGGATATGCCGTGTTAAAATCATCTCAGCATAAAAAGGAAGCCTGGGAAGTCGTGAAGGCGTTAACAGGCCCCGCAGGGCAGATTGAGCTGGCTCGGCGCGGTTTAGCGCAGCCTGCACGCCGTTCGGTTGCAGAAAGTGAGAATTGGGCGGCGCACCCGGGTAAGCCGGTGAACAAAGCCATGTTAAATGAGGCGGTTCAATATATTGTGTTTGATCCTTTTCATCCGCATTGGCAGGAAGCCCAAGCCAAAATTATGTTGCCCGAGTTTGATCTACTTTTTAATGGAAAAGAGTCGGCACAAGAAGCGGTGAATAAAATTGTGCCGAAAATGAATGAATTGTTAGCAGCAAAAGAATAAAAACCAGTTGAGAGAGGAACATACATGAATGCACTGAACGTATTGGAAGGGAAAAAAATGAAAAAAGCAAACAAAACACAAAAGGCCAAATCGAAAGAAGTAAAAAAATTAGAGTCAAAGTATGGCTATTTTACGGCAAATGGCCGTGAATATGTCATCACACGTCCTGACACGCCCAGACCGTGGGTCAATGTGATTTGTAACGGCGATTATGGTTTTATCGAATCTCAAACGGGCTCCGGTTTTTCGTGGGTAGATAATTCGAATTTATCGCGATTAACCGTTTGGAATCAAGATTTGATTAAAGACGAATCGGGAAAATATATCTATATTCGCGATAACGAGACAAAAGAATATTGGTCAGCCGCCTGGAAGCCGTGCTGCCCGGAATTTGATTCTTTTGAAGTCAGACATGGCCAAGGGTATTCGGTGCTTAAGAGTGCTTATAAAGGAATTGCAGTTGAAAAAACGGTTTTTGTTGATGTGAATGAACCGGTCGAGGTATGGCATATTGCACTTACCAACCAATCACAATCGCCCCGTCATCTTAGTTTATTCAGCTGTTTGGAATGGTGTCTTGGGAACGCGGCCGATACACACCGCGAATTTCAAAAAACTTTTATCGAAACAGAAATCGACCATGAAAGCGGCGCCATTTTTGGTCTTAAGCGGCCTGCTTTAGTGCCGGGGTTTATTTCATCCGGCCTTTCGGAAACGCCGATTCAAGGGTTTCATGCCATTTCTAATCAGAAACCGGCACATTATGACGGCGACAAAGAAACATTTTTCGGCCGCTACGGCGGAAACCGCATGCCGAAAGCGGTGATTGACGGACAATTAACAGATACGGCCGGCAAACACTACGATTCCATTGCAGCTTTGCAAGCGGATGTAACGTTACGCCCCGGTGAAACCAGAAGCGTCGTTTTCTTATTGGGGGCGACTTCCAGCCGGCAACGTGCCAAGAAAATTATCGCTAAATATAAAACAGAAGGCGCTGTTTGGCGCGGTTTGGACGAAGTCAAAGCGCTTTGGGATCGCTTACTTCAAGCAACGACAGTTGAAACGCCGGATGATGCGCTTAACTTTATGGTCAACACCTGGCTGAAATATCAAGCTATCTCAGCGCGTTTGTGGGCCAGATGTGCCTATTATCAATCTTCAGGCGGTTTTGGATTTAGAGATCAATTGCAGGACAGCCATATTTTCTTGCCTGCTGATCCTAAGTTAACCAAAAAACAAATCTTGCTTCATGCCGAACACCAATTTTCAGATGGCACCGTTTTTCATTGGTGGCATCAAGGTACCAGCATGGGGGCGATCACCGAAATGACGGATGATCTTTTATGGTTGGTGTTTCTAACGATTCATTACATCGAAGAAACAGCAGACTACTCTATTTTAAATGAGACGGTTAATTTCTTGCCTGACAAAAAAACCAAAAAAGTAACGCAAGCCTCTCTTTATGTGCATTGTTTTCGTGCCATTGACAAAGTGCTGTCCCGTTGGTCGAAACGCGGACTGCCTTTGATTGGGGAAGGCGATTGGAATGACGGCATGAGCCATGTTGGACTTAAATGGAAAGGCGAATCCGTTTGGTTGGGACATTTCTTGTACGGAATCCTAAACAAATTTGCCCCTATGTGCGATCTTAAAAAGGATGGCAAACGAGGCAAACTTTATTTAAAACGTGCTGCCGCGCTCAAAAATGCCATCAATCAACACGCCTGGGACGGCGAATGGTATATCCGTGCAACCCGCGATGACGGACGTCCGTTAGGCAGCAAAAAGTGCAAAGAAGGCAAAATTTTCTTAAACGCTCAAACTTGGGCAGTAATCCAAGGTACAGCGACGCCTGAGAGAGCTAAAAAATGTATTCAGTCCGCGGATCATTATCTCTTTAAAAAATACGGCCCGCTTCTTTTTACACCAGCTTTTACGGTGACCGACCCTACCATCGGGTATTTATCCCGTTATGCGCCAGCCGTCCGAGAAAATGGCGGTCTTTACACGCACGCAGGCACTTGGGCAGTTCAAGCTTTGGCAATGCTTGGCAAGGGCAATCGAGCTTACGAGGTCTTCAAAAGTTTCAACCCACCAAACCGCGGCTTACAGCCAGATAAGTATTACGGCGAGCCTTATGTTACGCCCGGTAACGTGGACGGCCCTGAATCGCCTCACTTTGGCAGAGGGGCATGGACGTGGTATACGGGGTCTGCTGCTTGGAGTTTTCGGGTGGTGCTGGATTACTTGCTTGGCGTTCATGCGGTTGAAGCGGGCTTGGAGATCAACCCGGCTATTCCAAAAGAATGGAAAGGTTATAAAGTAAAACGATTCTTCAGGGGCGCAGAGTATGACATCGTTGTGAAGAACCCAAACAAGGTGTCATCAGGCGTCAAATCTATCAAAGTGAACGGGCAGAAGATAGATGGATGGGTCATTCCGCCTCAAAAGGGAAAAGGTCCTCACCAGGTTACCGTGGTTTTAGGCTAATAGATTTTTCAAACTCCTACAAGTGCTTTTGCGAAGCGCTTGTAGGAGTTTGGTTGATGTAACCATCCTTATCTAAACAGGTTATAATAGATTTAAGTTTTTTTGATTGACATAACTGGGCAACGTTATATACTTTGATATCTTTTAAAAAACTTTTATTTGGTCCCGTTTGTCGCGCAATTAAAGCCAAATATTATCTAGCGCGGCTTTTACATATTTGTTTTCTGCTCTTTCTCATAGGCAGTATGCAGGGCTGCGGAAAGGGAAAAGCGGAATCGCCTTTCAATCTCATCCAGCCAGGGAAAACACTGCTTCATTACAGTGAGTTTGAGTTAATCGATGATTTCAATTCAGGGTTTGCTAAAAACAAGCAAGGCCGGGAATGGAAAATTGTGAAAGACTCAAAGCCGCAAACAGCCCTTGCCGCCAACACAGAGGATTCTCTTAATCCGTTTGGGGGGTCTGTCAAAATTATTTGCCGGGATGGACAAGTCGCAGATTGCGAAATCCAAAACCACTTCGGGCATCTTGATATGAGCCAAGCCAAATATTTGGTCGGCCGAATCAAGGATAACAATAGGCATTTGTTTAATGGCAGTATCTATTTTGGCTTAACGGATGCTTATGGCCGTCAAAGCGAAGTGAAGCTAAACCGCATGTATTTACATGCCGATCAAGAACGTCCCGGCGGGTGGTCAAGCATTCAAATCCCTTTAAATGAGTTCAAGGGTTTACAATTCGATTATTTGTCTGATTTTAACATCAAAATAGAAAGCGAACGAACAGACCCGCAAGAACTAATTTTTGATGATTTTGCGTTCTTTGGCCCCAAAAATGTTTATGTTTTATCATCGGGCGACAATTTAAAAAAGTTTCCGCCCGCGCCCGTTCGTCATAACCGGGCAGAGCGTCTGAAAAAAGAAACAAACGACGAACGGTTTTTAAAACAAATTGCTAAAGATACCTGGCAGTTCTTTGACGATGCAGTTGATAAAAAGACAGAATTAGTGGTTGACCACGTTCGGTTAGGGCGGACCAAAGGAATCGGTGATTATACCAGCCCGACGAACATCGCATTTTACTGGTTAGCCTGTGTAGCTGCCTATGATTTAGATTTTATCTCGAAGAAAGATGCGTTAGGACGCATTGAGCGTTCTTTGAAAATTGTGGATAAGCTTGAACGCTGGGATGGTAAATATTTTTATAATTACTACCACACAGCAACGCTTCAGGTGACTAGACATTATGTCTCATCCGTCGATTTAGCGTGGTTGGCGGCCAGTTTGGCGGTTCTCAGACAGGCATTTCCGGGCGCATTTGATCAGACGATCGATCGTTTGTTAAAGCAGATTGATTTTTCGATTTTTTATGATGAATCAATCGGACATTTACGCCTTGGGTTTGACGAAGACCAAGCAACATTTTCGCCTTATCATTACGGCTTGTTGATTTCCGAAGCAAGACTTATGAGTTATGTGGCCATTGCCAAAGGCGATTTACCGAAGACGCATTGGGCTCGCATTAACCGGACGCTGCCTGCTGAATGGAATTGGCAGACTCAAACCCCGCAAGGCAGGGAAAAAGAACTTTTTGGCATTAGTTACTTTGGCGGTTATTACACTTACAAAGGCCAAAAATTGTTACCGAGCTGGGGCGGGTCGCTCTTTGAGGTTTTGTCGCCGGCGCTTTTACTTAATTCAAAAGAGTTAAGTCGCGATTCTTTTTGGTTAAACAATCAAAGAACGGTTGAAGCGCATATTGATTACGCGCTGAATGAGAAGAAGTATCCTGTTTGGGGCTTAGCGCCAGCGGCCATTCCCAATGGTAAACAATGGCTCTACAGGGAGTATGGTTTAAAGGCCGTTGCCGCCAAAGGGTATATGGAAGAGGGTGTGATAGCGCCTTACGCTTCCATTTTGGCTCTTGAAGTGAAGCCGGATGCCGTGATTAAGAATTTGCGGGCGATGTTAGAAAAATTTCCAGACATTTACGGGCCATACGGTTTTTATGATGCGGTTGATGTCACTCGAAACAGAGTGACAGAGCAGTACTTGGCTTTAGACGAAGGCATGATTTTGGTAGCATTGACGAATCATTTGAAAAATGGATCCATCCGGAATCGTTTTCGTCGTGACCCAATCGGTAAGAACGGAGAAATGCTTTTGACCGAAGAACACTTTTTTAACTAAAAGTGTGTAACTGAAAGGAGAATTAAAATGAAACGAAACATAACGTTATTAATGGCAGTCTTTGCTGTTGTTTTGTTGGGAACACCGGCATTCATTCATGCGCAGGCGGACGAACAGGCACAAGCAACGGAAAATATGCAAGCCACTGAAATGGTGATCGCCGATTTTGATACGGGCGATAAACCAAATAATATTGGCGGAGATTTCGGCTCTTGGGATAAAGATCCGGCAGATGAAAGCCAGTATTGCAACATGAGTTTTGAACCGGATGATATGTTCGGCGATCCGGCGGGCTATTCAATCCGCTTGGACTATGATGTCAATTCATCTAATCCCGCTTACAACGGTTTTTGGATGAAATTAAACAATTTTGATGCCAGCGGACATAACACCATCAATTTTGGTCTGAAAGGTGATGCCGCCAAAGGCTATACGAAGCGCATTAAAATTGAATTAAAAGATGCAAACGGCTCATCGCCGTATATCGTCTCCGGTATTACGGACGAATGGCAGCAGTTCTCAATTCCTTTTGAGAAGTTTCGCCGCATTAAAGACTGGAGCGCTTTAACGGAGTTTGTGGTTGTATTTGATGACATCAATTCCGTGCCAAAAGAAGGTTCCGTTTATTTCGACAACTTAACTTTTTCGACGGAATAACGCCGTCTAAAAGCGAAAAGGGCGGATTAAAATCCGCCCTTTTCTTTCATGACTGCACTCGGGGCAAAGCAGAGTGCCTTAGCTGTCAAACCGGAGGGGGAAGGAGGGATGAAGCCGTGATCAAACAAATGCTCAAAGACAGAATCCTGACAGACAAAGAACGAAAAAACTTATCTATCCTAGAAGTCATCCGCAAAAACGGTCCTATTTCAAGAACCGACATCTCTAAAATTACCGAACTCAACATTGTGACTGTTTCCAACTATGTCGGCCACTACATTAAAAAAGGACTTGTGATTGAAGGCGAGTTAGACGAATCAACCGGCGGCAGAAAACCAGTCTTAGTCGAGCTTAATCCAAAAGCCGGCTACATTGTTGGAGTGGGCTTGAACATGCTCAGCATGGTGGCGGTATTGGTTGATCTCGAAATCAATGTGATTGCGGAAATTAAGCGTGAACGGACCCCAGAGAACTCTGAAACAACGATTCATAAGATGGTTGATTTGGCTGTCGAAATTATTGAAAAATCCGACATTGAAAAAGAAAAAATCGTCGGCGTCGGCGTCGGCGTCCCGGGTATTATTGATGAAAAAGGGCGCACGATTCGCTGGCCGCAAAGTTTAGGCGAAAAAGACGTGTCAGTTTGTTTATCCATCAAAGATACTTTTGAAAAAAGATTAAACATTCCGACTTTTGTTGAGAATGACGCCAATGCCGCTGTTTTAGGTGAGAAGTGGCTAGGACTTGATCGGGACGTTCGCCACATGCTTTACATGTTTTCCGGTGTGGGAACGGGTGTCTTGATTAACGGTGAAATTTACAGAGGCTCTACGGGTGCCGCGGGCGAATTGGGCATTTCAAGCAGCCAGGCCAGCAAAGATGCCATTGTGCAAATGGCAAGCGGACTCGGCCGCTGGGAAATGGATTTAGGGATGACAACACGCGCTCGTGCGCTGGTTTCAAAAGGTGAATCATCCGCCATGAAAGGTTATGCCGAGGGTGATGCCGATAAGATTACATTCAGAGAAGTTGTCCGCGGGTGTAAAGAGAAAGACCCTGTTGCATTAAAAGTGGTAGAAGAAGGAGCAACGCTTTTAGGGCGCAAAGTCGCTTTCCTAGTTAATTTGCTTAATCCGGAAATTGTCGTGATCGGCGGCGGTATAGAAGATGCCGGCGCTCCGATGTTAGATGCCATCAAAGCAGCCGTTAAAGAATGGTCGGTGGAAGAAGCATCCAGCCAGGTTAAAATAATTCCGTCTGCATTCGGCGAAAACGCAGTTGCTTTGGGCGTAGTAGGCATTGTTGCGCGTGAGGTATTTGCCCAAGCTTAAGACAAACGAATCAATTCTTGCGTCATTTCAGAAACAACCGTTATAATGAAAAAGCCCTCTTCATGGGGGCTTTTTCATTATTTAAATTCTCATTTTGAGACGTTCGAATGGCCGACGATCAATCAAACAATCCAAGAGCGTCAGATTTTTTCGCGGACCACCTCAATGAATTGAGGAAACGGATTTTTCTGTGTTTAAGCGTTCTGATTGTTTTGGCGGTTGGTTGTTATTTTATTTCAGATCAGATCTATTTCTTCTTAACACAACCCATCAGGGGACTTAGCCAGAAGCTCTATTTTTTAGAACCTTATGGGGCTTTTGCCGTTAAATTGCAAATTACGTTGTTAAGCGCTCTATTTTTTGCCGCGCCTTTGTTGCTTACCGAAATTTGGCTTTTTGTAGCACCCGGCCTTTATACCAAAGAAAAAAAAGCCGTTTCTTTGCTGATGGCCGTCTCTATTTTCTTATTTGTGGCCGGCTGCGCACTTGCTTTCTTTGCAGTGGTACCATTTGCTATTCGCTTTTTCCTTGGATTTTCAACGCCAGATCTTCAACCGATTATCTCGATCCAACAATACATGGAATTTGTGGCGTGGCTGTCATTGGGATTTGGCGCGGCGTTTCAAGCCCCCATTTTCTTGATCGGCTTGGTGTGGCTGGGAGTTGTCAAAACCGCGCAAATTAACATGATGCGTCCTTATGTCATTGTAGGACTCTTTGTTTTTGCGGCACTTCTCACACCGCCGGATCCGCTGACACAATGTCTTTTAGCGATTCCGTTATGGGGACTTTTTGAGGTGAGTTATTGGATCACGAAAGTGATAGGTACCAGAAAGAAAAGAAGTGACTAATCAATCTAAGTTGACCGGAAACAATTTGTTATTGGGCTGTTACAACGGAACTGCCAAAATTACCGGCCGCACTAATATTTGTTTTGTTGCTGGCTGCGTAAGATTTTAATTGAACCGTCAAAATAGAAGCGCTCGCTAAGGCAGCCCCTTTTAGAAGTTTCTTCAAAAATTGACGCCGTTCAGCAGATAATTGTTGGAATTCATCCTTCTCTTTTTTCATGTTTTTTCCCTTCATTAAAGCATAACACGTTTTAAGTAGTTTCTCAAACAAAAGCCTTTTTTAGAAAATGATATAACTCCTTACTATCAAATCAGTTGTGACAATTTAGAACCTTTTTTAACCGATAACTCTTCCGCTGAAACAGCTACCGGTCTTTTGGCTAGCTGCTTAAACAAATCTAAAAACCTGCGTTGATAGTTTTGAGCCAAATGCGCTTTTGGGTGATGCCTGAGAACGTACACATAACTGTTATCGGCCAAATGTTGAATGATCTCGACGGTAGTAAGAGCGCGCCTCTTCGAGACCTTTGCTTGCCGGCTCTTTAAGTAGTAAATCCGAAAAAGAGGCGCACCATTTAAAAGACAACGATTCTGAAATTCTGAAATAGGAAAATAGTGATTTGTTAACTTTTGGCGGGTGGCAACACGCGTTGCCTCGAAAGTAATGTGAACGAGATTTCGTAAGGCATTAGGCAATGGGCTTTTTAAATTCCAGTGTCTCAAATAAGGTGCGAGCCGGAACGTTCTAAGATTGAGAAAATTTAGTTCATCGGATAGTCCCGTATAACCTTTACCGACCAGATCAAGCAAAGTTCTGGATTTTCCGGCACCGCTTTCACCCAATAAAAGGACAGAGCGGTTATTTTTTTGAACTGCTGCTGAATGAACCGGAAACCATTCGGCAGGTAGATGCCCAGCAATCACCCAACGCGCCTCCGTGTCAATCAGGGGCAAAAGTGAAATGAAGTTAGAAGTACGAATGGTGTGTGAATGTGTTTGAAGGGTAAAATAGCTGCGCTTAAAGTCAGCGGTTATTTTCAAACGAGCGGAAGGCAGGCGGCATTTTTTTAAACGAACGGGGAATAAGAATTGGTGTACCAAAAAATCAACTAAGCGCTCACGCGTTTGAAGTTCTAGCACAACAGAAGGGGCCACTTGATAAAAAGAAGAAACTGTTTTTACGCGTGTCATTCTAAAAGTCCGAGAGAATGTAGTTCAGCGAGTGTTTTGTCGATCTCTTTTTTGGCTTCTTCCGGCGGCAGTTTGGCATGTTTTAGAAATGCTTCTTCAATGTCTTGAATGCTATGCCGGCCGTCGCAAAATGTCCAAATAAAAGCAGCAGCGGCATTCAAAGAATGCATTTGATCGGTTTTCTGATTCAAGAGCAAACAGCCTTCCTGAGCGGGCTGAAAGACGATATGGGATTTTCCTTTAGGTTTAGGCGGCAGCACGTTTTCCTCTCTCAAATATATTTTGCCAAATCATGCGGCAAAAACAAGCAAAACGAAACAACCGCGGAAATTGCTGTGATAACCAGAGCGCTCCCCATACCTCACGAGCGTATTTTTTTTGAGTTGTCCAGGGAGCCAGCGCCCGGTAAAAGAAAAATGGTATAGAAGTAATGTGATCGCGATCGCCCGGTTCAAATAATTTCTTAGAGAAACGGATTAAAGCGTCGGCTTGTTTTGACGGTGAGATTTCGGAAGCCAGGAGCGTGCTCATCCCTTTTTCAGAAGTTGTTTTTTCGAGTTCATATAAATCGACAGCAGCATGCAGCCACCGGACGCTATTAATTTGACCCATGTGGTCGCGCGCCACGTTCCAGAAGAAGTGCCGGAACATATCTTCTTCGGATAAAACAGCAATCGGTTGATTTTGCCAATGAACGGTTTTTTTATACTGCCAAAAATGATCCAAAATCTGCCGGCCCGCTTTTTCAAACACCGGAAAATTCTCTTGCCGCCTCATGCGCCCTATCGGAATCGACCAATGCAAGCCAAGTTCCGAACGTAATTCACCGGCGGTTTTTGAAAATGTTTTCTCATAATAACCTGCTATCAGGGTGTCTTTATCCGGATAGGATGGGTCGATTCCTTCCGCGGCAGCATATTGCATCGTGGAAAGCACTTTTTCAGCCCCGGCTAAGTCATTTTCATGAATCAGAAGATCAATGTCAGAAGACAAGCGTGCTTGAAAATAGCTTTCCGGAAAACAAAAGAAGTAAGACATACCCTTTAATAGAAGAGAAGGAATCTGATTGGCGTGGAACGTTCGGATGATGGAAGCGGTTTCGTTGGCCAAGAAAAAATGATGGATTTCGAGTTCCCGTTTTAGTTGTGAAGAACGGGCGCGGATATCATCGGGCATCAGTTCCTGCGTCAAATGATGCTTGTCAATCAGATAAAAGAGAACGTATACACCATGGTATAGATGTTTGTCCAATTGGGACCAAAAAGATTGTTCAAGAGGCCATTTCTTAAAAAAAGACCCGACTTTTCCGGGGTTCCAAAAGCGGGGAGTCAGTGCCAAAATGGCATAAACCAAGTCGCATTGGAATTCGTACCTTCTAATCTTAGCCTTGATGGCGGGAGCTGACATAGTTGACATTTGTATGCTTGAATACTATTATAACATCTTTATCGTTTCGTCCGATTTTTCCTAAATCTTTATCAAACAAATAGTTAGGATAAGGACGGCCCTGATAGGGGCTGTCTATCTATTTTTAAGGAGGCTCTTCGATGTCAAAAGGAGTAACAATTTGGTTTACAGGCTTATCAGGGTCCGGCAAATCAACGGTTGCGCTGATTCTGGTTAAAAAGTTAAAAAATGCAGGCCGGAACGTTGAAATTTTAGACGGCGACGTGGTTCGCACCAACCTCAGCAAAGGCCTCGGTTTCTCAAAAGAAGACCGCGACACCAACATCAAACGCATCGGTTTTGTCTGCCATTTACTGACGCGCAACGGCGTGATGGCCATTTCAGCGGCTATTTCACCTTACCGTGAAGTGCGCGATTATAACCGGAGTCTGATCGGTGATTTTGTCGAAGTCTACGCCAAATGCCCGCTTGAAAAATGTGCGGAACGTGACGTCAAAGGCCTTTATAAAAAAGCCATGGCCGGCGAAATTAAAGGATTTACCGGAGTAGATGATCCTTATGAAGAACCGCTTCACCCTGAAGTTGTCTGTGAAACGGACAAAGAAACGCCGGAACAATCGGCAGATAAAGTCCTCAAGAAACTCGAAGAACTTGGCTACGTGACGACTGAGGACTTAAGCCGCGCGGCTTAAGTCCGATTTAAATTATTAACATGGAACAGGGTTTGGCAGTGGCAAAAAAAATTAACACCGAAGAACTGAACGCTCGTTTTGAAAAAGAACAGCCGGAAACCATCATTCGATGGGCGGTTGAAACTTTTCGTTCGAAGATTGCGATGACATCGTCTTTTCAATCTGAAAGCGTTGCATTACTTCATATGGCATCTTTGATTGATGTTAATCTGCCTGTTTTATTTCTGGAAACAGGGTTTCATTTCAAAGAGACGCTGGCTTTCAAAAACGAAGTGATCCGGCGGTTTGGGCTTAAAAATGTCATCGAGCTCAAAGCCGATCCTAAACGCCGTGAAGAGCTCATGAAAGAATATCACAATGAGCCTTACCGCCATAACCCGGATCTCTGCTGCCAAATTAATAAAGTTGAACCGCTTGATCGCGCGCTCAAAGGTTATGACGCGTGGATTTCCGGCATTCGACGGTCCCAATCTAAAACACGCCGTGACATTCAAATTGTCGAGGAATATGAAGAAAAAGGCCGCAACATGTTTAAAATTAATCCGCTGGCCAACTCAACCTCAGGCGATATTCGGTGGTACATTGAACAACATCAGCTGCCCAAGCACGAATTGGCCGGGATGGGGTATTTGAGCATCGGCTGCTGGCCTTGTACCAAACCGGTTCAGCCCGGCGATGATGAACGGTCGGGACGGTGGGCGGGGCGTGATAAAACAGAATGCGGCATTCACACTTTTAAGGCAAAAAAAGAAAAACCGAAAGAAAAAGAAATCAAGGAAGAAGGAAGTGGCATATGAGTTTATTACCACATGGCGGGAAGTTAATTAATCGATTAACGGAAGGCAAGGAAGCGCAAGCTGCCAGGCAGCAGGCAGAAAAATTACCGGCAGTTATACTTTCCGAACGTGAAACGTGTGATCTGGAAATGCTCGCAACGGGGGCTTTAAGTCCTCTCGAAGGATTTATGGTTGAGGCGGATTATGAAACCTGTCTTCAGAAAAAGCGTTTGGCTAATCAGTTGCCCTGGACCATTCCGATTACCAAGTCAATCAGTGACGAAGAAAAAAACAAGATTAAGAAAGGCGATACCGTTGCTTTGCAAGATGCGGACGGAACAAAGCTTGCACTGTTATCTGTCGAATCTATTTTTAAGCACGACAAGAAAAAAGAGTCGGAAGCCGTTTATGGCACAAGCGATGAGGCGCATCCAGGCGTCAAGCATGTGCTGAAGATGGGCGGTTGGTTAGTGGGTGGCAAAGTTACCGTTTTTGAAAAACCAAACCATACCGATTTTGCCGGCTATCGTTTAGACCCCAAACAAACACGGGCGCTTTTTGAAGAAAAAGGATGGAATACCGTTGTGGCTTTTCAAACCAGAAACCCCATTCACCGCGCGCATGAATACTTAACGAAAGTGGCGCTGGAATGTGTAGATGGGCTTTTGATTCATCCCCTGGTAGGGCAAACGAAAGGCGACGACATTTCTGCGGAAGTGCGTATGAAATGCTACCAAGTTCTTTTGGATAATTATTACCCGAAAGACAGAACCGCACTGACCGTATTTCCTGCCGCCATGCGTTACGCCGGCCCGCGCGAGGCCGTGTGGCACGCCATCGTGCGCAAGAATTACGGCTGCACGCATTTTATCGTCGGACGAGACCATGCAGGCGCCAACCGCTCGGACGGCAAATCTTATTACGGCACTTACGACGCGCAACTTATTTTTAATGAGTTCAAGCCCGAAGAAATCGGTATCGAAATTTTCAAGTTTGAGCACACTTTTTTCGACAAAAAAACCGGCGGCATGGTGAGCTTTAAAACAGCACCGCCTAACGCAGAAGCATTCTCGGTTTCAGGGACAAAATTGCGTGAAATGTTGCGTCATGGTGAACTGCCGCCATCTGAAATTACACGGCCGGAAGTAGCTAAAATTTTGATTGAGGCCATGCGGGCAGAGGCAAAAAGCTCTGCTTAACAGCTTATTTTGACGTTTGACAGACTTTGGCGGGATCGCTAAAATACCGCCTTGTACTCGTTCTTTATAGTTTAGCTCGATAAATCTTCTTATTGAGAGCGGTGACCCCAAAAGGGGCTCATTATGCAGCCTTTTGATGAATGAAAAAGGTAAATCATGATGCGAGGGACAGGCCCTATGATACCGCGGCAACCACCCGGCAAAAAGCGTGGCGGGTTAGGTGCCAATTCCTGCAAAATAAGAGGAGAGGAAACATGCAAACGACCTCTTCTTGACGCTTCAAGGAGAGGTCGTTTTTTTTTATATGGAGGAGGCGCTGTCATTGCGGGCGGAGCGAAGCAATGACAATGAAAAAATAATGAGTTTCATGAAAGGCTTGAAGTGCCGGGAATGCGGCAAGACATATCCCAAAGAGGCGATTTATGTCTGCGAATACTGTTTTGGCTCGCTTGAAGTAGATTATGATTACGATGCGATCAAAAAGAATATTTCGCGTGAACAAATCGAAGACGGCCCTCAATCCATTTGGCGTTACCGCGCACTGCTGCCGATTGACGGAGAACCGACTGCGGGACTTTATACGGGATTCACACCGCTTGTAAAAGCTGCCACGCTTGCCAAAACCTTGGGTGTCAAAGAACTCTACATTAAAGACGATACCGTTTGTCATCCGACATTTTCATTTAAAGACCGGGTGGTCTCCGTGGCGCTTTCACGGGCTAAAGAACTTGGGTTTGACACCGTGGCTTGCGCATCAACCGGGAACCTGGCTAATTCGGTTGCGGCTCACGCCGCAAAAAACGGTTTTCAGCGCTACATTTTTATTCCGCACGATTTAGAATACGCTAAAATATTAGCCTCGCTTGTTTATAACCCTAATTTAATTGCCGTCAAAGGCAATTATGACGATGTCAACCGTTTGTGCAGCGAGATTGCCGGTAAATATAGATGGGCTTTTGTAAATGTTAATATCCGGCCTTACTACGCAGAAGGCTCCAAAACATTTGGTTATGAAGTGGCTGAACAGCTTGGTTGGCAGACGCCGCAGCATTTAGTTTGTCCGGCTGCAAGCGGTTCGCTTCTCACTAAGATATGGAAAGCCTTTAAAGAGTTTTATCAATTGGGATTAATTAAAGAAGTCAAATCCAAACTTTATTGTGCGCAGGCCGAAGGCTGCTCGCCGATTGCGGAAGCCATTCAAAACAAAAGCGATGCTATTCGTCCCGTCAAACCAAAAACCATTGCCAAATCTTTAGCCATTGGAAACCCCGCTGACGGCTATTATGCCAAAGACGCTGTTTTTGAAAGCGGCGGCACGGCTGCGAAAGCGGCCGATGATGAAATCCGGGAAGCCATTAAGCTTTTGGCCAGAACAGAAGGTATTTTTACGGAAACTGCCGGCGGTGTGACGCTGGCGTGTACGATTAAATTAATCGAATCAGGCGTTATCCCTAAAGACGAATCCGTTGTGGTCGCGATTACAGGAAACGGCCTTAAAACACAAGGCGCTATTCGGGATTCCGTTGGAGAGCCGGTGATGATTGAACCAAGCATCAAATCATTTGAATCGATTTTAAAAGAAAAAGAGAGTAAAATGACACCTGCCAAATGATTTTGGCAGGTGTCATCCCCGTCAGCCAAAGGACTGATTCGTCCTCCCGCCAAAGGCGAGGCTCGCCACAGGCGGCTGGCGAAAAGTGTTCGGGATGAGCTTAATGCTCATCTCCGAAGGTGTCGGCACCTGCTCTCAATAGACATTTTATTGAAAGCGAGTGCCGCCCAAAGCAAACGGGAATGACAAACCGGTCGGAACCGGTAGTGTATTGAGTTACTAGAGGAGAAAAACATGTCGGTACAGGTCAGAATTCCAACCCCGCTTCAAAAATTAACCAACCATCAAGAAGAAGTTTTGGTTCAGGCTGACACGATCAACGGACTCATCGAAGCATTGGAAAAAAATCATCCGGGCATCAAAGAACGTATTTGCGACGAAAAAGGCCAAGTCAGACGGTTTGTGAACATTTTCTTGAATGACGAAGACATTCGTTTTCTCGAAAAAGAAAAGACAACCGTTAAAGATGGTGATGTTGTTTCAATCATTCCAGCAATAGCCGGAGGTTCATTTTCCGGTACCGCTTCTCCCTCGGAGGGGCTGCTTCGCCGTATTGCGGGACAAAGTTAACATGTCGAACGAAAAACCTGTCCCGGCTAGAACCGGCACCGTGTTAACCGAAGCATTGATTTCGGATCTCAAAGACCGTATTTTATTGGGCGAGGAGATTTCATTCGATGAAGCCATGGCGCTCATCGAAATTGAAGACGACGCATTGTTTGAGAAATTAATGACGTCTGCCCGCGAAATCACACTTTTTTACCATTCCAATTTTGCCCACCTGTGTTCACTGATCAACGCTAAAAGTAATCTGTGTGCCGAAGATTGTCATTTTTGTACTCAATCCGTCCATTTTAAAACTGACGCGGATCGCTACCATTTACTGCCTCCTAACACCATCTTAGAAGCTGCTAAGATTAATGAATCGCAAGGAATCAACACATTTTGTTTAGTGACAAGCGGAGGTTCGCTCAACGATCAGGAATTTGAACAAATTCTAGACACTGTCAGACTCCTGAAAAAACACACCCAACTGCATATTGACGGCTCTTTGGGGTTCCTGACACCTGAGCGAGCAAGACGCTTGAAAGAAGCAGGCCTGAGGCGGTTTAACAATAATCTTCAATCGTCCCGTGAATTTTACAAAAAAATTGTGACAACGCACACCTATGACACGCGTCTTGAAACATTGGATTTCCTCAAACAAGAAGGCATGGATCTTTGTTCAGGCGGTATCTTGGGCATGGGGGAATCGCGTGAAGATCGGATGAAGCTTGCCTTCGAGTTAAAGCCTTATAAACCGGAATGTCTGCCCATCAACATTTTAAGTCCACGAAAAGGCACCCCGCTTGAAGCAGCACCAAAAATCGATCCGAAAGAAATTATTAAAACCATCGCTGTTTATCGGTTTATTCTACCCAAGTCTAATATTAAATTAGCGGGCGGCCGGGAAGCAGGTTTGGGGGGTTATCAAGCATTGGCTTTGCGTGCGGGTGCAAACGGCATGATTACGGGAGGCTATTTGACGACCAGTGGCAATTCATTTGAGCAGGATCAAGCCTTACTCAAAGAAGCCGGCCTTGAGATGGCAGCCGGCTGATTTGAGACCTATCAACCCACCATATCTACTATGGAAGTAAGCCTAACCGGTAAACACATTTTAATTACAGGCGGCACCAGTGCATTGGGACGCGCTTTTGTTGAGAAAGCACTTCAAGCGGGGGCGCATGTTTACTTCACGTTTTACCGAAATCAAACCGTTGCCGATCAATTAATCAACCGGGGCAGCGTTGGGTTTCAAGTTGATTTATCCCGCACAGGCGCCGTCACGTCACTTAAAGCCATGGTTGAATCCAGAACCAAAACATTGGACGGCCTCATTCTTAATGCTGCGGCTGTGAGTGATCATACCATTCAAAACATGACCGAAGAGGAATGGGATTATGTTTTAAACGTTAATTTGAAATCCGTTTATTTAACCGTGAAAAGTTTGCTTCGCTTTTTCCTCAAGAATGAGCGGAGTAAAATATTAACGGTCATCAGTCAAGTGGGAATTCGTGGCGGATTTGGGCAAGCCAATTATGCAGCCGCAAAGGGCGGGCTGATTGCATTTACAAAAAGCATCGCCAAGGAACTGGGGAAACGTAAAATATTGGTCAACGCTTTCAATCCTGGATTTATGGTTTCGCAAATGACCGAATCGCTTTCTTCTGATATACGCAAACGCAATGAAGAGCGGAGCACGCTGGGTGAGATTTCTGATCCTCATGAGGTGGCAGATTTTATGGTTTATTTGATGTCTGAACGAATGAATCACGTGAGCGGGCAAGTGTTTCATTTTGACTCGAGGAGTTTATGAAGCAAGTGGTTGTGACGGGCATTGGCTGCCTTTCGCCTTTTGGCAGGGGGCGTGAGATTTTTGCAAAAGGGCTGCAAACAGGCCTCGACACCGCGCGTCCGTTACGTAAATTCGACACGCAAAAATTTAGAGTCAAAATTGCCTGTGAAATTCCCGATTTTAA
>Ga0210019_1002204_pt1 | contig 19223 bp, 17 predicted proteins | sample CryGeyCG2114_020_2_FD_183969 | JGI IMG/M metagenome (GOLD analysis project Ga0210019, IMG submission 183969) | Groundwater microbial communities from aquifer - Crystal Geyser CG11_big_fil_rev_8/21/14_0.20 (SPAdes) (version 2) | ecosystem: Environmental > Aquatic > Deep subsurface > Groundwater ...
GATGATTATGATTACCCAACAATCGATGACATCAGAAAAATATGTGCTATACTTGGATCTGATTATTCAAAAAGAACAAAAGGCATAGGCGCAAAAACTGTTTTACGAAAATATAAAGTAATTAAACTCGCAGCTGATCAAAAAACCGCAATCAGCGAATTTGAGAAAATCCCCGACATCAGTGATATTACAGTTCACAATAATCAATACGAAGCATTCACAAACACAAACGTAGATTTACTCGTAGATTGGCTTGTAAATAACAAATCATTTGCAAAGTCGCGTGTATTAAAATGGATAGAAGATGTCATGGAAAAAAATGAACAAGGTGTATGGACTGTCAAGGAAATTAAAACTAATACGAAAAGCGTAAAAACTAAAACCAGCACTAAAAACGTAAAAACCAAATCCAGCACTAAAAGCGTAAAAACCAAAACAAAAAGAACAGCCTCTCCAGAAGTTCCATTAAAGATTTCAGAACGTAGACAACAAGCTAAAAACTAAGCTAAGCAATAGACAACAAGCTAAAAACTAAGCTAAGCAATAGACAACAAGCTAAAAAGTAAGCTAAGCAATAGAAAACAAGTTAAAAAGTAAGCTAAGCGTATAAATCGTAAGTTAAAAAATTGAAATTAACTTTCTAATTAACTACAATAACAGCTAATAAAATCTACAATAACAGCTAATAAAATTAGCAAAAAGATTCTTTGAATCTATACAATGTATATTCCATTTTTAATTACAATACAGTATGCCATATCATCTAATTCTAAACAAGTTAGTTCGATACAGTTACATACAATTCCGAATGTATTTTGCAATTTATTAATAACTGAGGTATTTTATTTACTATCATGGATTTATCTAGAATCCAGCGATGAAATAACTTTTAAATCAGTAGCAGGATTTATGTTAACCTATGAAGTATTATATTACTTTACCCATTTAGCATTCCATAAGTTTGATACGCTTAAAATTTTACACGTGCAAAAACACGCTTATCTAGATGCCTTCTATGCTTGGAACTGTCATAAAGCAGATCATATAATTATTAATATAATGCCATTTGCTATATCTCATATCGTATTTAGATTAAATTCATACATATTATTATTAGCTATAATTCTAAATATCGAGATTACGATCAGAAGTTGTAAACTGTATAGCTATTATCAAATTCACCACGGCAATCAAAATAAAAGATATGGCTATTTTTATCTACTTGATAGACTGTTAAATACTTATTAAAATCAAGTATTAAGTGTCGTATTTTTTAATCCTATAGATCTACGCAACCAATGAAAAATTGAAAAATAATTTATATTATAAATTATAAAGAATAAAAAAATATAGATATGACTAGTACAGGTCTTAATAGAAACACTATAGATAAATATTACACTAATGTAGAAATTGCTCAAAATTGTATTGATATAGTAGAAACATTTTTCGAATTAAAATCATACGACTTGATTATTGAACCGTCAGCCGGTAACGGAAGCTTTTCCAAAATTTTAGAACAAAAATATGATAATGTTATAGCAATTGACATTATACCAGAATATAAAAATATAATAACATATGACTTTTTAACATGGGATTTAAATAAATATATTGTAGAACGTAACAAATCTAATGATGAATCTAAAAACAAATCTAATGATGAATCTAAAAACAAATCTAATGATGAATCTAAAAACAAATTCAAAGGCGAAAATATTATAATAATAGGAAATCCTCCGTTCGGTAGACAATCGAGCACTGCAAAAAAATTTATAGCAAAAAGTGTGGAAATATCTAACGTTATAGCATTTATTTTACCGAAATCGTTTAGAAAAACAAGTTATCAGTCGGCATTTCCACCTAATTGGCATTTAATACATGATAATGATATACCTGAATTTAGTTTTACAGTTGATGAAATACTACACGATGTTCCCTGTTGTTTCCAAATTTGGAAGAAAAAAAGAAAAAGAAGAACAAATATAATACACCAAGAAAATAATAAATACGTATTCACAAAGGCAAGTGATGCGGATATTTCGTTTAGGAGAGTCGGGGTTTATGCTGGTTTAGCCTCTGATGATTTAACAAAATCTAAACAGAGTCATTATTTTATAAAATTTAATAACAGTAACTATGAGTATATACAAAAAATAATAGAAGAACTTAATAATTATGGATGGGAATTTAATAATAATACTGGACCAAAAAGCATATCAAAGCAAGAATTAATACCTCTCTTAAATCAACTAACCGCTTAGCTGTTTAATTAATTCAGGTATAATAATGGGAATTGCATTAAAATAACATAATCTATTAGTTGATATTCCTTTTTTTAAAATATTAATACACCTTACACTTTTTGATTCTAATTTTTTACAAATTATTGATAGTATTTTTACGTTTGGAATATCGTGAAATTCTTCATTTAATATATACTTAGCTCCTCTATTAGTTTGAGCACCACCAGACCAAAAGTCTACTTGATTGTATATGCATATATATTTGTTATTATCAATGCGAATTAAACAATCTGGTTTTTCATACTTTTTTCTATCAAAGTTTTCAATATTAGGGTATTGTTCTTTTTCCACACAAGGATAATATTTTTTTATTTCGTTAAATACTAAATCATTAAACTTATTTCCTCTAATGACTCCCTTCGCGCCAGGTTTTATTAACATATGTGATAAATCTTTGCATAAATCATTAATTTTTTCCTCCTCTGTTAAATACTTGACTAATATTTTCTTTATATTTTTAATATTTTGTATAGTTGAAGGTGCTCTCATAAATGCATCATATAAATTATCATCACTAAGTTTGATTTCTATATCTCGAGAATAGTATTCCATTTTCTATTACCAAATATATTCAATTTTTAATCTAAAATTGAAATTGTTAAACAAATATATAAACTTGCTAATAACACTAACATAAAAACTATATACACTTGCTAATAACACTAACATAAAAACTATATACACTTGCTAAGATTAATAAACTTGCTAATAACACTAACATAAAACGATGTCACAATTACTACTCGATCGACAACTTCCACATGAACAAAAAACAAAGGAATGGGAACTTGCGCGATATTATATATTAAGCAGTAGTGATGCTGCAGCGGCTTTAGATTCTAATAAGTTTAAAAGCAGTTTAGAACTGCTACAGGAAAAATGTAAACCGTTTGATGAGCTGGAGCGTAGAACAAATTCTAGTATTAGATGGGGTGAAAAATACGAGCCTATAGCGATACAAGTATATGAAAGTATTTCTAACGAAAAAAGCACGTCTTGTAATCTAGTTATTCATAAAAATTATAAATGGTTAGGCGCTAGTCCAGATGGTATATTATTACAATCTGGTAAGTTATTAGAGATTAAATGCCCGTATTATCGCCTTATTCGAGAAAATCGAATTCCTCAACATTATTGGATACAGATACAAATGCAATTGGAATGCTGTGATGTTGAGGAAGCGGTTCTTTTCCAATGTAAGTTTGACAATGTATTAAATGAACCTGATAAAAATATTTATAAGCACTACGGAAAATTACCCGACAACACTTATTGGGTATTAGAAAAGTATACATTGCATAACGTTAAACGAGACAGATCATGGTTTGCAGATAATATTAATAAACTAGATGAATTTTGGAAGAAAGTTATTTATTATAGAACGTACAGTTATGAAAAATTAATGTCTGACATTACAGAAAATCAACTTTACCATGAAATTGATACATCGGTTAATGTTATAAACGTATCTGATTCAGCAGATACCAGTTTAGAAGATTTTAAACTACCGAATGCGGCTTTAGATAATAATTTAGATAATAACTTAACTAATAATTTAGCTGTTCGTATGGATGTTGACAGCTCTGAATCAGATAGCGACGATGACGAACCGATATTAGGCAAGAGAAAAAACACATGTATGTCACCAGTTATTCAACCGAGCTATGTTGAACCTCCAAGAGACTGGAGTAAATGGGTATCCGCAACAGCCACAAAAAATTATTCTATGAAAGATCCTTTGTGTGATTGGTTAGAGATGTATGGTCATAATGATAAAAAACGTAAATTAAATCTAGCGTTAAATCTAGCGTTAAATACAGAGTCAAGTTCATCGTCAAGCTCAGCGTTAAATACTAGTAGTTCATCTTCAAGTAGTTCGTCAACCGAATCAAACGATAACAGTTTTGATTCTGATATAAAGAATGCAGCACCGTTTTTGCACTATATTCAGGGTAAAGGTTTGGAGTTTGAAGAAGCGGTTGTAAGTTATTTATATAAAAAATTCTCACCACACATTATAACAGTTGCTGACCCGTGTCAAGTTAGAATGCAAGAAAAAGCCACGGAAACTATCACCGCGATGAAGAATAATATACCTATAATTTATCAGGGTGTATTACATAATGATAAAAATAAGACTTATGGAATAGCTGATTTAATAGTTAGAAGTGATTGGATTAATAAAATATTTAAAGAAGTAGTCTTAGATCGACAAGCGCAAAGAAAAGGATGTAAATTTCATAAATATAGACATTATCGTATAATAGATATTAAACACTCTACTTTAGCACTTCGTGCAGATGGAACACACTTACTTAATAGCGGTTCAATACCAGCATATAAAACACAACTTTATATATATAATCAAGCATTAGGAGTTGCTCAGGGGTTTACGCCAGAAGAAGCCTACATATTAGGTCGCAAATGGAATTACACCAAACGTGGCATTAAAGAATCTGGAGATGGATGGTTTGACAGACCTGGTGTTGTTAATTATAATACGGTTGATCACATGTATAAAAATATTACTATTAGCGCTGTAAATTGGATTCGTGAAGTTCGTGAAAAAGGTAACGAATGGTCTATTAATCCGCCATCCAAACCTGAACTATATCCTAATATGAAAAATAGTCATGATGATCCATGGCATAATACCAAATCCAAAATAGCGAGCGATATTGGTGAAATTACTACTATATGGATGTGTGGTATTGAAAATCGTAATAATGCTTTGAAAAAGAATATAACGAGCTGGCGAGACGAAAGATTAACAGCAGCTGCAATGGGTATTAATGGTAAAACTGTAGGACCTATTGTAGATGCGATATTGGATATAAATCGCGGTACGACGTTATATAAACCCAAATATCTAAACGAACAAACTCGATTGCCCAGATATAAAGTTGAATTCTTTATCGATTTCGAAACTATTAACGAAGCTATAGAACCGATTAATAGCAGCGTTCCCAACACTGTTACGGATACTTATTTGTTTATGATTGGTATTGGTTGGAGAGTTAATGACGGGAAAAAAGCCCATTGGAATTATGAGTGCTTTACTACAACACATATCGATTTTATGGGTAAAGAAGAATATTATAATTTCTTAGAGTTTCATAATTATTTATTAGAGATTGTAGATAAATACGATGCTAGAGAAGATTTTATAATTTATCATTGGTCTAACGCCGAACCTAATATTTATGACAAACTCTATGAAAGATATTATGAACAATTACACAGATTCCATGATATTATGACATGGAATTGGTTCGATTTATTCAAAGTATTTAAACAAACACCTGTCGTAGTTAAAGGCGCCTTTAACTTTAGCCTTAAATCAATAGCTGGCGCCTTACATGAATTAGGTTACATTAATACTAAGTGGGAAAGCGATGGTATTGCTGATGGTCTAAATGCTATGGTAAAAGCTTTAGAATGCAGTGAAGAAGCAAAGCTTCGAGACATCGACATGGACGAAATGCCAATTATGAAACAGATTATTAAATATAACGAAATCGACTGCAAAGTCTTATTAGAAATATTATCATTCTTGCGTCATAACATGATTAAAAGAACTAAGCCAAAAAATAAGTTAATAAAAAAGAAAAGCAATAGCAAACGCGAAGCTAAAGATTAAAATATAATAACTGTATCGTATAATTATATCGTATAAAATTAAAATTTGAAACTTAATTTGAAACTTGAATTGAAACTTGAATTGAAACTTGAACAAGTAATAATATATAGCATTAATGGCTAATTTACCAGAAGTTATATGTGGGTTAATATCAGAATACGCTTATACAAATAAATTGCTGCCATGGATAGATATCGACAAATTAGATTGGAGATGTTTATCCGCGAATCCATCGGCTTATGACATGCTTAAAGCTAATCCTAAAAAAATATATTGGGAATATTTATCTGAAAATCCAGCAGCTATAGACTTGCTTAAATCTAATCCAAATAAAATAGATTGGGTTTGGATATCCGCAAATCCGGCTGCTATAGAACTACTTAAAGCTAATTCAAATAAAATAGATTGGGTTTGGATATCCGCAAATCCGGCTGCTATAGATTTGCTTAAATCTAATCCAGATAAAATAGATTGGAAGACCCTATCTAAAAATCCAGCAGCTTACAACTTGCTTAAAGCTAATCCAAATAAAATAAATTGGAGTTTTTTATCTGCTAATTCAGCAGCTTACAACTTGCTTAAAGATAACCCAGATAAAATAAATTGGAATCTTTTATCTATAAATACAGCTGCTATTGATTTGCTTTTAGCTAATCAAAATAAAATAAATTGGAAATATTTATCTGCTAATCCAGCAATTTTTACTAATAATAAAAAAGAAATATATGAACAATTGTTACTTGTGTAGACTCTTTGAGTCTTACGTTAATTTTATTAACTATCGTATAAATTGTTACTTAGTTATCAATATTATCAATTCTTTTTTTGTCTGTAATCCAGAAATCAAATCCTGTTCTAAATAAAGCATGCATAAAATTATGCGTCTGATCTAAATTGTATGATGTCATTTCGTCAGTATCAATAAACGCCTCTACACTGTTCATGCCACCGACATCTGTTAAATCTAAATTATGCACGGTTACCAGTGTTTTAAAACCCGTGTGTTTATCACCAGATCTAATATCGGGACATTCATCAATAGGATGTGTATCAAATTCAAATATACTATTATTTTTAATTAAGTAACACGTGCCGTAATATATTTCTATAGGATATTTATCTAGAGGTGCTGTTCTAACTAAATCGTATTTAACTAGATTACGATTTAAAGTAAATAGAAACGCATTTTTCTTAATCTTATTAGTTTTGCTAATATCACTAAGTAGCTGGGAAATAAAATCAGTGTTGTTTGTGTTTGGATTAGACGTTTTACTATAAGGAACTATATTGACAAATTGGGACATATTATATAGATACTTAATAAGTTTTTAAATAAAAATTGATAAATACTTACTTATAAACAGCTTGGATAAATTGCTAGTATAAACTTAACAAGTCTTACGTCAACTCCGCTAACTGTAGTATAGACTTATTAAGTCTCACGTTAACTTCGTTAACTGTAGTATGGAAAATAACAAATACTTAATAGATATTATATCAAAGACATGTTTTAATAATACTTCAACAGTTATTGCAGATATTATTTATCAATATTCAGACAACGTGTATCATCTTAAGAATATTCTTACGATACTTAACAATTGCCAACATAATGTACATATTGAAACAAGCATAAATTATGATAAAAAAGCAGTTTACATATACAGCCTAATTTCAGATACACCTGTACAAATTATACTAACTACAGGTATAGACAGTTTGTTTATTAATGCGTATTGTGGGTATAAACGATCAGATGCATTGTCTACTTACTACATGTTTAACTGTGAATATTATCAATTAGTATCTAACAGTAATAATCAATATCACAGCGGTTTTATACCAAACTCATATAAGCTCAACGACCACATTAACTCGATATGCGATATAGTGGCTAGTTATATTAACAGATATAATGGATTTCTATAATTGTCAAATTTGAAAAAAGTTATAAATTATTAAACATAATTACAAATATAATAATAGAAACATAAATTCATTATTTCAAAAACCCAATCAAAAATCTAGCAATTTGACTACAAATAACTACCTAACCATATGTCATCTAAGTCGGTCCTAGTTCCGACTTTGAAGTGTTCGAAATCTTCAACGCGAACTATGTAGGGTGTTGGAATTTGTTTAAATGCGTAGTTTAGCTTTAGCAATCCTTCTGGATGATGACAAGTTTTTATTAGATTTATTTTTTTGATTAAGTCCCATAGTAAATGTTTGACCGTGCGAATACCGTCTTTATCAGCAGATGCTGTAGTGTCAACCGCATAGTATATAGCTTCGTCGCTAAATATTAGATCGCTTGTGTTAATGCCGATATTACGATATATTTCTGGTATTATGTAGTTTTTACATATTTGCATTTTTTCTTTGCGGTTATATCCGTTTACTTTATATATGGGAATTCTGTTTTTGAGAACCGGATTAATATTTTTTTCGTCATTAAAACTATAGATAAACATGTAATTAGATAAGTCTATTTTTATTTCAGATAAATATTCGTCTTGGAATTCTTCGTTTTGGATAGGATCGCTTATATGCAAAAATGCATGTGATACTTTGTTAGCACCACCCCAATTAGACGTTTCTATTTTATCGAATTCATCGAAGTAAATTATACCACTTTTGCTTTTCATCTGTCGTATGGCTTTAACTAACACTCCTGGTTGTGCTCCGATATATGTGTAACTATGACCTAGAAAGTGATGAACATCAGTGCTACCACCCATATTAATTTTGCTATAAGGTAGTTCAACAGCTTTACTAAAAACTTGTACTAAATGAGTATTATGGCTTACGACACAATTTGCTAAAAGAAACCGACCATTGCTGTCTAGCGTAAACCCACAATAGTTACCAGTATCTAATTTTTCTATTTCAAATGACAATTTATTTTTTGTATTAATGGGCGGCAGCTCATTGATATTATCGTGAATAGTAATTAGCGGAAATTTATAAGTATATTTATAACCTAAACTATTAACAAGAAACTTAAGCTGATCACCAAGAATTCTATTGGATGCGTGTATTATAACTTCTTTGTTAGTAGGTGTTAAGCCTTTACTAGATGACATCAAGCCTTTGTTAGTCGGCGTGCGATCTTTTATAAGTTTTACAGCTTTAATAACTTCATCGGAAGTAAATGCTTTTTTGCTAGGTAAAGATTTGGATCGTTTTAAACTAGGTCTTCTAACAGGTAATAAACTTTTTCGTCTACTAATTACTTTGTTATCTGCAAATTTAACTTTTGGTGTGTTATTTGTAAATTTTACTTTTTTACTGTTTAATATTTTATAATTTACTGGTTTCCGTCTGGATGTAGTTCTTTTTACGCTACGGCTTCTTCTTGGCTGTTTGCTATTTTCATATAATCCTTTCAGTAAACGATGTCTAACTTCCCTAGTATTATATAGATATGAATTGGGTATATAACCGTGATGAATCACTTGTTTTAACTCGTCACTATCTACGGTTGTCGAATTTATAGGAACTAAGTTTGTGTTTTCTATGCATGTCTCTATATAATCTAATTTTTTTGACAAATATAGTTTTAAAGCCTTTTCTACTGTATAGGCTTTATCAAGTCTCGCGCTAATTTTATTAGCTGTTGTAATATTAGATTTTTTGTTTTTAGCTAGCACAATACCAATTAGAAAAGGATCGTTTTTAATTTCTTGTTTTGTATATTCAACTGGGACCGAGAACATGTAATTTGCGTTATTGTTGTTTGCGTTATTATTATTTACCACGTTACTATCACGTCTATATATACCCTTTTCAACAACACCTTTATTAATTGCATTAGCTGTAATATATTCGTTAAGAGGTATATCATATACACCCTTGACATCATTATATAAAGTTAATACATGCGGTTCGTTAACTATGAAAGATTCGCCGTTTTCTAATTTAATTTTATACATCGTATCTATACCGTTAGTTGTAGACATAACAATTCTAGGCATACCATTATCTCCAATTAAAATATCACCCTTTACTATATCTTTGGCTCGTTTTATACCACCGAAAAACAGTAAAACTTCTGTATCTGGATGCAAACACTTACCTACTCCAGGCGAACCTAATAGACCTATGCTCAGATCTTTTGCGTTGGGGTTAGTAATTCTGGCTGCTACGAGTTCTAGCAAATTATCTTTTATATGGTCCATTCCAAACAAATAACGATTCATATATTCTTTGATACTGTACAAGTATCTATTAATATTGAGAGACCCATCATCAGATGACATTCGCATAGGTATAGTTGTTTCAACAATGGATAATGCCCATTGTATCCAAACATATAATTTGTTTCTTTCTTCGTTCCATGGTTCCATATGTGTGTATGCATTATACTTATCTAATACGACTATTTTGTTCGAATCGCTTAAGTTAGCTTTTAATATTTTAAATTTCAAAGGATCGCTTTCATCTTCTGGTATTAATTGATCTTCTTTAGAATGTATATTTTCTAACTCGGATGCGTTTTCTTTCATTCTTTCGTAACTAGTAATAGTTTTAAATATTTCTTTTTTAATTTTATAATACGCCCTTGTTCCTCGTGGACAATTATCTAATATTTCCATTTGCTCGATTAATAAACATTTTTCTTTAAACGGCATTTTACTTTGTATGATATCTGAATGCTTAGGCAGTGCTGTTATTTTATCATATATTTTTTCAGCAGTTTTTCTTAACTTTCTACGCTTACCTGCTTTAACATCTTCTAACCATTCATTAACAGTTTCTTCTTTAGCATCTTCATCAGATTGAGCAGCCCGTTTTAATAATATCTGTAAAAATCCCGGTCCTGGTTGTAATACAGGCGACATATCATTGTCTACATCGTCTTCATCATCTGTGTTATAGCTATCATCTAATCTAAAATCTTTATCGTAGCTGTCATCTAATTTAAAATCTTTATCAATACTATCGTCTGATTCACTACAACTACTTTTCTTCAGTTTAGACTTATCGCTTTTCTTCAGTTTAATATTACGACTTGATTCCTGTTTAGACTTATCACTACAACTACTATTCTTCAGTTTAGAATTAGTTTTTCTGCGTTTTGGTTTTGATTGAATTGTAGCACCATGCTTACGTTTTGGTTTTGATTGAATTGTAGCACCATGCTTACGTTTTTTATTAGCTTGTGATCGAGTATATGGTTTATTAGTTAATATGTCTAAAACCGTTGTTTGATTATTAGACTCATCACTAGACTCGTCATTAGTTTCATCACTAGACTCGCAGTCAGTATCAGGGTAATAGTCTTGATCCATTTATTTAACAGTTCGCTAATCAATATATATAAATTCAATTATCATATTTTCATATCAAAAAAAAATTGAATTTTTCGATGTATATTATGTGATCTTTCAACGAGTATATATACAACAATAAGCAGATAATACGAGCGGATAATATATTATGTCAAAAAATATGGAAAAAAACGATAAATCAATGTATTCATATTCAATCAAAGAAAAAGAAGATGAAAAATATATTATTATTAAAAATATAAAAAAAGACCTCGACATAAAGGAAATAGTGTTAGAAACAGATAAATTAAAAAATGACGGAGCTGATCATTATCTTCTTAGTGATAGCGATTGGTATTAGTTTACATGTATTTTAGAAATTCTATTTATTAAACAACTCTATTTATTAAACAACTCTATTTATTAAACATTTTAATTGTATTTTTTGATTGCTGTTTATATCATTTTTTCCAAACCGGTTAATACCGGATTGATTAATCCTAAAACTAAACCTAAAGTTAATCCTCCTTCAAAATCCTGTAATATTAACCCCATTAATAAACCTCGAACAAATCCTGATCCCATTGATTTAATAATATCAAAATAATGTATTCTTTTTTTACTGCGCTCTTTCTCCAACAATAGTAAGTAATGTTTAAGTTCAGATCTGCTTACTTTGCCATCTCCATCTAAATCTAAGTTGTGTATAGGGCTCGAATCAGTTTGTCTGATATAACAATAATGTGTAATAATTATAACAGCTATAATTAGTATAATAACCGTTCCATATGATAAATCACTAAATTTATTCATATTTTTGCTAATTTTTATCAACTGTAATATATTAAGTAAGTGAAAATAATATGGGGTCATATTTTTCAACTGAAAAAACTAAAAAACTTGGATGTGATTTATTAGACATGGAAAGTGATTTTCAAATTCAGATTTATTTTTACTTAAATGAAATGTCATCTTACAATAAGCAAAAAGACTTATCAAGTATGCTAAGTTATATCCAATATACTAATCCATATCTGTCATACGTTAACAATCATATGATGTGGTTAATATATAGACCGCACATTAAAACTCCAGTATTACGAAGCAACATCGTTAGCGATATAATATCATATATATCATCAGAACTAGCAACTTGGATAGCAAAAAACACAGATATAGATTTACGAATGATTAATATCTGTGTAGAAACAACACCGTATAAAGAATCATACTCAATGTTAGAGAAAACCATTATACATGATAAACTACACGGAAAGATATACGGAGAGCCTAAAATCACGTTCGATATATTAGAGGAATACAAAAAACAAAGCTATATTAAGTCTTAAACTTTGATTTTTATATATTAGTAATACGCTATACATTGGAAAACCAGATAAGTACATATTAAAAACCTAAAAACTTAAGTAGAGATAAGTATACGACAGCTAATTTTATTAGCAACGAGGATTTGTAATCCTATACAACAGCTAATTAGAGAATGGACGTAGACAATGTATTAGAATTAAATGAAAAGCAAACAAAGGCAATATTGTCATTGCAAAGATTTATTAATTATGAACCTAAAACAGCATCAGGTTTTGGTTTAAAAACACATCTTGAATTAGAGCCGATTATGTTAGAAGACGATTATGAATCTACTAATGATAACGAAACCAGTAAAGTGAATAATAAAGCTATCAGCTTGTGTGAAACTAAGAAACCCAGTGAAAAAGATCGGCTTGATCAATATATGGATATTGTCAATGGAATTAATTTTTCAAACGATGGTGATGATATAACAAATGATTTTTCAACTTTACCACGGGAGAAAAACCAAAAGTATAATTATCTGTTGCTAGGACCTGGTGGATCAGGTAAAACAACAGTAATTGTGAATGCGTTTGATAATAGCCCGTTAAAAATAGCATTCTGTGCATTTACAAATAAAGCTACTCAAGTACTAAGTAATATTGCTAACAAATTTGATATTAATTTTAGTGCTACTTTTATGACAATACATAAATTTTATATGTTAGAACCTAGATACCTTGATAAAGAAACGGAAGTATCGTTCAAATTCGACAGGACCAAACTTGAACACTTAAAAAATTATGATGTAATTATTTTTGATGAATGCTCTACAATATCTAAGGAATTATATAGTTACATACAACAAGCATGGGAAATAATTTATTTTAAACATGATAAATGCCTAAAACATATATTCTTAGGTGATTATTGGCAATTACCACCCGTTGGAGAAGAAAAAAGCGTTATATTTAACGATGCAATAAATCATAAGTGGAAAGTATCCAAGCTGTATTCTGTTATGAGAAGCAAGAACAAATTGATATCAGGTATAAACAGCAGACTACTTCGATGGATTGATAAGTTTAAAACTAGTAAACAGTTAGAAAAATTTCATATAAAATATCCTTACAATTTGGTTAAATACGATACAAACATATATATAAACGGTTTACATAATTTTTACTATTCGTATATTAGAGAATGGACAATAAATCCTGATGTTGTTATTTTAACATACAGCAAGGCAAATTGCAACAAAACAAATTACGCAATTCAAGATATTATTGATACCAAAGCAGGCAGAACAGCGCCGGAAAATAGAGATATCCTAAAGTTCTATGTTGGTGATCGATGTTGTATAGATAAGCCAATAGAAGTATGCAAGATTGACAGGCGAGTCAAAAATAAAGTGCATTATGTAATGTTGAAGGAAAATACAAATGAAATGCTTTATAACGGAGAAATCTTTGATATATTACAAACCGAAGACGTACTAATTAAAACATCTCTAAATACGCTTTCCTATGTAGAATCGTATTTTCACGGGCAACTTTTGACAATCAGTCGGATAGACACTAATACCACTATCAACAAAGTTGACGAAAAGATTCACAAAATCTATACCACTTATGAAATACTACACATATATGATCATCAAATTAATAAAGCCCGATATCAAATAAAATACCGAGAGAAAAAACATATGTATATATCGCTGTTTACAACATTTATGAAACATTATCCTGTATTAAATTACGGTTATTGCATAACTGTTTATAAATCTCAAGGCAGTGAATGGAATACTGTATTTGTTAATTTGAACAGTATTAAATGGTGTATTGCAAGTAATACTAAAGCAACATTAAATCAGAAAAAGCAATTATTTAAAACAACATATACTGCTATATCTAGAGCATCAAGCGTTTTAAAATTGTATTGGAGTAACATGTAATTAGCATGTAATTAATTTGCAGTTGTTCTAAGTTACTATTAGCATGTAATTAATTTGCAGTTGTTCTAAGTTACTATTAGCATGTAATTAATTTGTCTTTTTTATTTATTACAATTATATAGAAATATGTCAGGATTAAGACCAAACAGTATCACATTGTATTTGCGACCTATTGCATATCAACAGCGATATCAAATTAGAAATGCAGCTGCCTGGTTAGTACAAAAAAAATTCTTTGTTTCTTTTAACAAAGCATTAAAATATATGTTGTTTTTAGAAGAATATAAACCTAGCACTTATGCAAATATTATGTCAGCATATTATGACGCAGTCGATTATAAGGTTAGCTATAAACGCACATACAATATAAACGATTACCGATCATCAGATAGTAATTTATACGGACAAGAACCACATATGTGGTATTAAAGTATCCGTTTTGCTTAACTTGTCCGTTCAGATGGTAGGTATTGCTTAACTTATCTTTTTTGTTATTGTCTATCGTCAATAAACATAGAAGTCCATTGATTCTTAGGGCATTCAGCATCTCTCATCGCTTTACTCATATAAACTTTACCGCAATTTTCACCGGCTGCCGTTGCTCCACCATATATAATACCACCTCTATTCATACTACATGCACCCATTTCCGATTCATCGGGAATAAATTCATACTGGGTTCCTCCGTAACCACATTGAACTTTCCAATCATTTTCAGTTGAGTACATATGCCCACATCCTGAATACATTTTATGACCAGATGGTAGCCAGCATTTTTTGCTTTCATACGGATTTACAGCCGCCGGCATACTTGCGATCGGTGGTTCATTTAGATTTAAGTTACCATTTGCATCTGAGTTACCATTTGCATCTGAGTTACTGTTTGCATTTAAGTTACTGTTTGCATTTGAGTTACTGTTTGCATTTGAACTAGTATCGGTGTTTCCGTTATTCCATGGCTGCTCGACCATCAACCAAATAAATACAACCACCACAACAAGTCCCAATAACCCACCTGCTATTTTTCCATATGGAACAGTAGATTCTGGAGCATTAGATTTTTCTACCCCGTTAGACATTTTATAATTTTCAATTCACGTATATTTAAAAATTGAAAATTATTATTAAATAAATAATAAATACATATATACAAAAGTTAATACAACAACATCTAATATACGAAAGCTAATAATACAACAACATCCAATACACAATGTCCAAATCAAATGGTAACTCATTAGAAGAAGCTCTGTATATTATTAAGGAAACAATAAAAAGAATGGAGTTAAAACAGGATCTGCAGAACGCGCAGACTTCTGAAATACATAATATGGTAACAAATATGAGTGTAAAGATAGATATATTTGATCAATTAACCGCTGAATTATCTGATAAACCACCGGCTAAAAAATCATCAACTAAACGCGTAGCAAAAAAAACGGCTAAAAAACCGACTGAAGAAACTACTATCGAGAATACTGAGACTAGCGAGGTTGCTGGCGAGTGCGACAACACAAGTGAAGAGAAAAAAACTAAACGACCTCCTGTTAAAGCAACGGTTAAAGCAACGGTCAAAGCAAAAAAGATTCCGTCTGGGAAATTGCCAAAAAAGAAAAACGCCGTATTTATTGATGAACCGAACGAATCTAATGATGAGAGTGAAACTACGGATGTAGAGAGACCGGTTAATAAACCTGAACAAAAAAGAAAAAAGAAAAAACCTGTTGAAAAACCACAAAGACCGATTAATAAAGCAGAATTTTTTAATAAGATGATTGAAGAAGATCCTACTTATTTTGATGCGTATATTACAGAAAAAGTCAAACGTGAAATTGCAGCAGCAAACGAAGAAGAATGGGAAGATATGAGCGAAGAGAAACTACGCAAAGAAAAAAACAAAAAATATTATCATTATATGAAAGATCATCACGATAAACAATTACAATCTATGAAATCCGCACATATTGAAGATATTAATAAAAAGAAAATCGTTCTCGTTGAAAAAGAAGAAGATTCGTAACTACTGGATAATATAGGACTGAAAATCCTTCAGTTAATAGTAATCATGAATAACAAATAAAGGTTAATTTTTTTAAAAATGAATTTGACTTTTTCAGTTTGCACCGCAGTCAATAAAATTAACCAATTAACTTTTCTGAATCTATACCATAGTCTATACCACTAAATAAAATTAACCAATTGACTATACGATGACTTCTTATTTTTGCTTGGATATTGCTAGAATTATTCTCTCGTATGATAGAGAAGTTCGCGAGCTAGCTGATTGGACGCCTAGAGAAAATCTATACATAGATATATTATGTAGGGATCCAAATTTGTTATTTATTACCAGAGAAGAATATAAACGATGTAAATTCTCTCAAAATCTAGATTGGAAGTTTATATGTCAATCTGAAGATTTAATAGACATCATAGAAGATATGTATGAATTTAATCATTCGCATTTGGATTGGAACGCGTTATATAATAATAAAAAAGCTATACCTATTTTATTAAGAGAATATAAAAGTAATCCAGAATCTGATAATCTTGATTGGTTTGATATATGTAAATCAGAAAATATGATAGATTTAATCGACATTATATATAAAGATAATCCTGAATTAATAGAGTGGGGTGCGTTAATTAATAATAAAAAAGCTGATCATATTATATTAAAAGAAATTGAGTTGTTATCAGATGTTAATCTTAATAATTATTCTAATATATATGAATACGATTTTGATACCAGCGATAACTATAAAGTAGTTTGTATTAAAAGATGGTTATATAATAAAAAATATCCAAACAACGGTTTACACATTAGACCCAATCGCAACGAAATTACCACAGTATCTAACGATACATATGACCACAATGAAATAAATTTACTCAAATATAAATATGAAAAAAATATACAACTATTTGAGCCTGAATGGACAACAATTCATTTAGATGAACACACAACAGATATTATTTTTACCGAATATAAAACCAATCCTAACTCGGTTAATCTTCAATGGAGCAGATTATACGATGCTAGATATGCTGATATAATTTTTACCGAATATAAAGCAAACCCTTTGTCTTATAATTTAAATTGGTATTTAATCCATAAAGTAGAAGCGCTATCTGAATTGCTAATTGCAGAATATAAACATAATCCGCAATCTAAAAAATTAAAATGGAAACAGATTTCTTCAAATCCTATAATTTATAAATACCTACCAGAAGAGTATTTAACTGATTTACGATGGTGATTATATCTCTCGATAACTATTGTTTTGTTTAAGATAAACGTATGGGTAATAGGGATAAAATCGTTTACCCTGTATATTAGATACTTTTTTATCCATATGAAAATCTCTGTGAATGCCTTGAAACAATATTTTTTTACAAGGTATAGACTTATCTTTTGACTGTTGTATATTATCCTCTTTAAAAAACATTATGAGTTTCCATAAGTATTCTATTTTTTTGTTTAAAATATCTACAGTTATAAGTCCGAGATTTTTAATAACCCTTAAGATCCATAAATCTATAAACATAAATCTTAATAATACCCATTTAGTGCCGATTAGTATATTGTTAACTTTAATACAAGGCACGATTTCGAAATCAGTACAATTAAATACATCTAGAAACGGTTTTTCTATTATACCTCTTTCAGATATTAAATGTATATAAAACGTAAATCTTGCTGTTCTAAAATCTTTAGGTATATGTAGTTCTTGTTTACGGTAACTAATTTTAAAGTTAGACATGGAATTTATATACGTTTGTAATTCGCTAAGTAAATCATCAGGTGTAGTAGCGCTTATTATTTGTATTTTTTCCTTGTTCACACATACTTCTTTGCCTAACTTATACCAATCGTGTGCCCATGCTCCTATTAATATATTATTTGAATGCGGAAGCCAATCTCGCATCAGACTTATTTTTATACCTTCAATTAGATCTTTCTTCTTAGATTTACAATCAGCGGCGCCTAATATTCCTTGTTCTTTTCGATTACTTACCTGGTCAAATAGCTTTGCTTCGAATATTATAGCAGTATCCATATCTTTAAACGATCCAGGGTTATACAACGTATGATATATGTCGATTAATTCTATTTCACTAGGCAAGTATAATAAGCCGCCATTATCTAATTTACTATCTACTTTATTAGCAGCATTATTTACGTCATTATCTACTTTACTATCTGCTTTATCATCCGTATTTACATTAGCAGCATCTCGTCTATAACTAATTTGCACAGGTTTTATAATATCATATGGTTCGCCGTGTTTATGCTTTTGCACTTTATATATTTGCGCAACTTGCCTAAAATCATAATGTATAGCAAATTCTTCTTTTTCTTTAACCGTTTTAAGACTAGTATATTTTGCCTGTGGTTGTTTTATCATAGCTTGATAAATCTTATTGGTTAATTCGTTTGCATGTCTAAAAGGATTACTCGTATATATAAGATACATTCTGTCAGAAATATTATCTCTGTTTTCCGCATCACCGGTTAACACATACTTATTACTAAGCATTAATTTATTTTTCATACAGTATTTTTCTATCGCTTTATAAATATTTTCAAACCTGGATCGTTCTTCTTTAATACCTTCCATAGCAGAATCCTGAACCGTTTGAATAAAATTCGCATCAAGTATGTCAGAAAAAGGCATTGTCAACTATATTAATACATGCCAAATAAGTATAGAATAATAACTAGTTATGTAAAAAAA
>Ga0210019_1002209_pt1 | contig 19213 bp, 16 predicted proteins | sample CryGeyCG2114_020_2_FD_183969 | JGI IMG/M metagenome (GOLD analysis project Ga0210019, IMG submission 183969) | Groundwater microbial communities from aquifer - Crystal Geyser CG11_big_fil_rev_8/21/14_0.20 (SPAdes) (version 2) | ecosystem: Environmental > Aquatic > Deep subsurface > Groundwater ...
CAGGATGATTGCGCAAAACTCTGAGCCGCCAATTAGTACTGAATTTCAAAAGGTGGTGGATGAAGTTTCTTATGGCCGCCCATTGCCAGAAGCGCTAAGGAAAATGGCAGATAGAATCGGTTTACTTGATATCAATTTCTTCGTAGTGATTTTGTCGGTTCAACAGGATACTGGTGGTAACTTGGCGGAAGTTCTTACCAATCTGTCAAATATCATTCGTAAGCGCAAGCAGTTGCGTTTAAAGATTAATGCGATGACTTCTGAAGGGCGCTTTACGGCTTGGATTTTTGCCGGAATCCCGATAGTAGAAATTTTCGCTATATGGGTTATTACTCCTGAATATCTTGAGCCTTTGTTTAAGACGGATGGTGGTAATATTGGTTTAGCTATAGCGGTAGGTTTAATCGTTTTTGCTATATATATTTCAAAACGTTTGTGTAAAATAGATATCTGATATGGAAATAGCTATTATAATTTTTGTCTTTCTTATTACGTTCTTAATCGTTTACAGATTATCCGTTTCCTTTTCTCCTAATGAAAAGAAAAGTAAGAGAAGAATCGCGGAACTTGTGGATACGGAAGACTCTTTCTCCGAGTTGCAATCTAATTTAGGCGAGGGGCCATCAGATTTTTCACGCTCATTAGAGGGAATGGTTCGTCCTTTCCGCAATGTAGAGGGTGAATATGATAATCTGCGCTTGCGCTTGATGCAAGCCGGATGGACTTCACCTAGTGCTCCTGCGCTGCATTTATTCGCCTCCACTTTTGGCTGGGTTCTGGGCATCATAACCTTATTCGCTATATATATATTGGCTCGTGATTATCAGGGAGTCGCATTCTACGCATTTATTGTATGCGGTCTGATTATAGCTAGTATATTTGCATTTGGTGCAGACTTGGCGTTAAGGAGTTCAATCGATAAAAGAAAAGCCGTTTTAGTTCGCTCATTCCCAGATGCTCTAGATTTGTTGCTAGTTTGCGTGGAATCGGGTTTGGCATTGGATGCTGCTCTTGCGCGCGTGTGTAAGGAGCTTGAATATGCGCATCCTGAGATTACGGCTGAATTAAACAGAACTAGATTAGAGCTGACAATGCTTAATGACCGCGAGAAAGCTCTGCATAACCTAGCGGTTCGCACAGATATCACGGCGGTGAAATCATTGGTGGCAGCTTTGCTACAATCTGAGAAGTTCGGTACAAGCCTTGTGGAAACATTGCGTGTGCTTTCAGATGATTATCGTCAGACAAGGATGATGATTGCTGAAGAAAAAGCAGGTAAATTACCTGCAAAAATTGCGGTTGCTTCAATCCCTCCGATGCTGATTGCATTGCTGATATTGATTCTGACTCCGGCAATCTTGGAATTCATGAAAGAATTCAAGAAGATGCAATAAGCTATATAACTGCAAAACTGCAAGATATATTATAAATATAGAAAGCTATATTTATAGTTCGGCCATTCATTTCAAACTATATCAAGAAAAGTGAAGCGATTACGGGTATATTTCGCAAATTGCAACGCATCCTGAAATATAGCCTCATCCCAACCCAGCTCGCTTGGTTTAGTCGGCGCACCGATTGCAGCCAAGGCTTTCTCCAACTTTTCGGAATTGAGCGCAAGATTCCTGAACTCTGCGCTGCTGATTTTCCCTAATTCCGCCTTACTGTATTTTGCGTTACTCTCAGCAATGAAAACCGCTCCATTTTCTGCGCCGAAATGGGATATAATTTTTTCCTCATCAATTGGTGAAATACTCACCTCAAATTCACTATCATTATCAATGATATCCGCTTGAATCTTCGCCATTGCAATAGTAGTGACAGAAATCTGCTCGCCATGAAAGCTATGCGGAGCTGAGGGCTGCATAAGCTCCATATAATGCGCCAGCATATGCTCTCCTTGACTTGCAGGCTCAGAAGATTTGGCGAGTAGCATTGCGATCCCGCCATATATAAGGATTTTGGCAAGAGCCGTTATATCTTCAAAAATCTTCTCTTCCTCAGCTTTCATCAACTCAAAGAAATCGTGATGATAATTTGCTCCAATAACCTTATGCGCCAACAAATTATCGGCCTGCACCGTGCTTCTGCATATAGAGTCACCAATTCCGGCATTAATCAGGCGGCGCGGGGCATGGGCAAGAATCTCCGTATCAAGATAAATTGCTAGTGGGGCAGTGGCAGCATAGCTTTTTTTGTGCCCATTATGGATTAACGAGGCATTCGCTGAGGCATAGCCGTTCATGGAGGGGGCAGTTGCAAAAACAATATAGGGCTTTCCGGCAAGGTGGGCAGCATATTTAGTTATATCATTTACAGTGCCACTGCCGAAGGCCACAAAGCAGTCACAAGAAATTTTGCTAATATTGGCGGCGATTTGCAATTCTGCCTTCTGGTCGCCGCTTAAAATGGTTTTTGGAGCTTTTAAGCCATATGTGAATTCTTCGGTATTTTTATCACATATAACATGGAGATTTCCAAGCTCGGCACATAGTTCTGAGGCTCTGCCCATTAAGCCATCTTCCAATAAAATCTCTCTTATTGGAATTTTAAATTGAATCTCATTTATTAAGTCCATAATATGCCTTTTATGAAGATAAAAATTCTTTTTATTATTATGCTTTTATTCGGCGTTTCTGCCAATGCTTCCCAGTTTATACCTGAACCAAGAGAAAAACCCAACTACGAAGATTTTGCAAATTGGTTGGCGGGATTCCGGGTGCAAGCTATCAGCTATGGGATTAGCGATGAGCTTATGGCGCGGGTGCTAAACTGGCAAAAACCGGATGGGGAAGTTATTCGCTTGGATAATAAGCAATATAAGTCGGATATGACTTTGGAGGAATATTTAAGCAAGGTTATAGACCAGAATAAGATAAATAAAGGGCGGAAGTTTCTGCGTCAAAACAAGGCTTTGCTAGAGGATGTATATCGACAGTCAGGAGTTGAACCTGAGTTTGTTGTGGCACTTTGGGGTTTGGAATCAGATTATGGCAATAATATGGGTAATTTCTCAGTTATAAACTCGCTGGCAACTCTGGCATATGAGGGCAGAAGAAGAGAGTTTTTTGAGAAAGAGCTGCTAAATGCATTGGTAATTTTGCAACAGGGACATATCTCAATGGAAGAAATGCAGGGCTCTTGGGCGGGTGCGATGGGGCAATGCCAATTTATGCCGAGCAGCTTTTTTAATTATGCGGTTGACTATAACGGTGATGGCAAAGTAAATATATGGAGTGATAGGGAGGATGTGTTTGCATCTATCGCGAATTACTTAAAAACAGTTGGTTGGGATAGTACAAAAGAAAGACGCACAGAAACCTTGATGCATTGGAATAAATCAAGTTTTTTTGTAGCATCAGTGTTTAAGCTTGCGGGGGAGATTAAGGATGAAGATTTATAAGAAAAAGCTGTTTTTTGCGCTTTTGTTTGTATCTGCGGCAATAATGGCAAATTGTAGTTCTGTTGCACAGCAAGGTGCGATGTCAAATATCAACTATTCACCTGAAGAGAAAGAATTTATCCGCGATTATGAATCATGGGCGCGGCATTATAAAATTGGTAAACCATATAAAGTTGCGGGTGACTGGTATTATCCACATCACCAACCTTCATATAATAAAGTCGGCTATGCTTCATGGTATGGGCCAAATGTTGATGCGCTAACCGCGAATGGTGAGCTTTTTGACCCTGATGAGCTTTCTGCCGCACATCCAACCTTGCCACTACCAAGCATTGTGGAAGTTACGAATTTAAATAATGGCAAGAAAGTTGTGGTGAAAGTGAATGACCGTGGCCCCTTTGATTCTGATAGGGTAATTGACCTAACAGTAGCTGCTGCCGAGAAGATTGATATGATAGATTCCGGCGTGGCAAAAGTGCGCGTGCGGCTGCTTCAGGATGAAACGCTGAGCTATCTGAAATACGAACATTAGTTGATGTCGAAATTCATAACATTTGAAGGTGGCGAGGGCTGCGGGAAATCCACTCAAGTGGAGCTTCTGGCTGAGCATTTGCGCAGAATCGGGCATAGGGTAATCACAACTAGAGAACCCGGCGGAACAGAAGGCGCAGAGGAAATCCGTGAATTGCTTATTCATGGTGATAAGGAGAAATGGGACGGTAAGCAGGAAGTTTTACTCAATTTCGCGGCGCGTATGGATCATGTAAATAACCTCATAAAACCTGCGTTAGAGCGTGGTGAATGGGTGATTTGTGACAGATTCTTTGATTCTACATATGTTTACCAAGGAATCGCGCAAGGAGTTGGTTCTGAATATATCGATATTATTCGCGAGGCTTCGATGGGCGGATTTGCGCCGGATAAAACCTTTATTTTAGATATGGAAGTGAAAGAATCGCTGGATAGGGTGAATTCACGCGGTGAGCAAAATCGCTATGATGAGATGGACGTAGAGTTTCATCAAAAAATTCGTGCAGGATTCTTAAAAATAGCACAAGACAATCCTGAAAGATGTGTGGTAATAAATGCGTTGCAGGATATCAAAAAAGTCCATGAGGAGATTGTAGAAAAATTATGACAAGTAATAGAATTGAAAATAGCCGCGTAATTCATCGCCATTTAAAAGCGGAATATCCGGTGGCAGTTGGCGGGGATGGGCCATATCTGATTGATGCAGATGGCAAGCGCTATCTGGATGGCTCAAGCGGCGCGGCGGTATCTTGCCTTGGTCACAGCAATGCGGAAGTCAAGGATGCCATAAAGCAGCAATTAGATAAGCTGGCATATGCGCATAGTGGATTTTTTACGACTGAACCAATGGAGGAGTTAGCCAGCTTTTTGGTGGAGCGTGCGCCGGAGGGGATTGAGCATGTTTATTTCGTAAGCGGCGGCTCAGAAGCGGTTGAGGGTGCGATTAAAATTGCCAAGCAATATTTTCTGGAAATCGGCAAACCTGAGAAAAAACGTGTTATTGCACGTTGGCAGAGCTATCACGGAAATACATTGGGTGCGCTTTCTGCGGGTGGGAATAAGTTCCGCCGTGCGCAGTTTGAAGGATTGCTAATCGAAACAATGTCGCATATCAGCCCGTGTTTTGAATATCGCTATCGCAATGAGGAAGAATCATCCTATGAATTTGGTCAGCGTGTTGCAAATGAATTGGAAACTGAAATTCTTAAACACGGACAGGAGAATGTTTGTGCGTTTATTGCCGAGCCTGTGGTGGGCGCAACGCTGGGCTGCGTGCCTGCGGTGGAAGGGTATTTCAAACGAATCCGTGAAATCTGCGATAAATATGAAGTGCTTTTGATTCTCGATGAAGTTATGTGCGGAATGGGCAGAATCGGGACATTATTCGCCTGTGAGCAGGAAAATGTGCGTCCGGATATTGTGGCGATTGCAAAAGGATTGGGCGCGGGCTATCAGCCGATTGGTGCATTTATGACAAGCTCCACAATCTATAATGCAATCAAAAACGGTTCAGGATTTTTCCAGCATGGTCATACATATATAGGGCATGCAACTGCATGTGCGGCGGCGCTAAAAGTTCAGCAAATTATTGAGCGTGACGGGTTGCTGGATAATGTAAAAAATATGGGTGATTTACTGATGCGCAAATTGCGCAATGAATTTTCCGGCAATAGCAATATCGGAGATATTCGTGGGCGCGGGTTATTTATCGGTCTTGAAATTGTGCAGTGCAATAAATCTAAGGTTGCGCTAGAGCCATCATTGAAAACTAATGCAGCTATAAAAAAAGCCGGCATGCAAAATGGTCTTATGTGCTATGCGATGGGTGGAACAATTGATGGTAAAAGCGGCGACCATATCATGCTCGCACCTCCGTATATCATTAATGAAAGCCATGTTGACGAGATTGTGGAGAAGCTCTCTAAATCCATAAATCAGGTTCTTCCGCAGCAGAAAGCAGCATAATCCAGCACTCCTTTAAGGTGCAGAATTGATGCGGCGCACAACATAATCTAGTTGAAAACTAGGGTTTAATGTGAGAAATTGATTGGATACAAAAAATCAACAATAGGTTGTATTCATGTTTGATCCTTCTTCTGTAGAAATTCTAGAAACGAAATTTGAACGTGCAAATGTTAATGGGTTGAAGCCGTTTCAATCCGGAAAAATACCGGAGCAATATAAGGGATTCTATACAGAGGAAGAAATCGCGACCCTGCTGGAAGGGAAGGTTGAAGAGCGCATGAAGGCGAAAATATCTGACCATTATCGCCAACTTGCAATGACTTCTGAACCTCTAAAAAACTTGGTAAAAGCGCGTCCTGAAGAAACTTTTGATTTGGCAGGAGAGGCTGACCCATCCAACCAGTTGAATTATTCTCCCGTGCCGGGGCTGCTGCATAAATATGAATTAGTGCTGTTATATTCTTCGATGACATGCTCTGCGCATTGCCGCTATTGCTATCGCTTGGATTTATTCAGTGGGAAAACCGGGAAAGGTCTGGTTAAGGCGCATGATGCGGCGGAATATATCCGAAATTATAACGAAAAAGCACGTGCCGGAGAAATTGTAGATAACCAAGGCAAGCAACGTTTTCCAATCCGCGAGGCTTTGCTTTCCGGTGGCGATCCGATGGTGCTTTCAAACCGTAAATTATTCGATTATATGAGTTTGCTCGCTGATTCCGGCGTGCGTATTATCAGAATTGGAACAAAAGAATTAGCTTTTTATCCTGACCGTTTCGATGATAATTTCTTTGATATGCTGGATAAGTTTAATGAGAAATTCCCGCGTACGCATGTTGCTATGATGGTGCATTTTACCCATCCTGACGAGTTCCTGCAAAAAGATGAGAATGGCGAATATATTGAAGAGCATAACGGGCGTTTTCAATGGATTGAGCAAACTGGAGAGGCTGTGCGCAGGCTTTCAGGGCGCGATTTCGTTAGCATGGAGAACCAAACTCCGATTATCCATCAGGTGAATGATGATGCTGATGCGCTGCGTTTGATGCAAAAAGAATTGCGTAGCCGTAAAATCCGTAACCACTATTATTTCCAATGTCGCGAAATTGAAGGGCATAGAGCCTTTGCCGTTCCTGTGGAAGAATCATGGCAAATCCATAATGATTCACAGAAAGGCCTGTCTGGCATTGAGAAATCACGCTTTGCTATGTCAACAGAATGGGGCAAAATGGAAGTTATCAGCATGATTGATGCTGCTGATATAGGCGCTCTAGGCAAAGATTTGTCACCTGATGCGAGAAAGTTGGCTGAGGAATTATTTGGCGAAGGGTTGATTTTCTTCAAAATTATGCGCTCTCCGCACGGTGCTTCAACGCAGGGGCAATTGGTGATTGCCAAGCGTAATCCGAATGCATTATGGATTAGCGGCTATGAGGATAGGATTATCTATGATGGTCGCGAGGAAGGGCAAGCCCGCTATAAAGGTTTGGGCGGAGTGTTTGCCAAAGCTTTTGCCGATAGTCTTGAAGCCGCTTAGAACGCCCGAAATCCCTTTAAACGCTCTGATAAAGGATATAAGCGACATAAACCATCGCCAGCAAATATATATAATATATAGCTTTGCCGAGAGTTAATTTGCGCTTCTTTTCGTCATTTGCAGGATTGTTTTTTTTGCTTCCGGCTTTTGCTATAGCGCGCATGATTATCAAAACCACAAGCAGAGCTGAAGCGCCAAGATAGTATAAGCTGATATATTGTGAATCCATCAATTGATGCCGCTACTCAATAAAATACACGACTTCATCTTTTTTGGAATAGCCCAAATCTTTGCGGGTAACTTCTTCCAGCAAGTCCAAATCTAGTGATTCTGAGCGCAATCCCACAACTCGGCTGGCGAGGCGGTCTTTATCTCTCTGAGTTAAGATGAATTCTTTTTTCTGGCTTTCAATCTCTCCTTTGAGCTGCACATATGCCAAAAGTCCGCGTTCACCGGTGATTAGATGAAATACGAAATAGAAAAAGACAAGCGCCAGCAATAGCGAACCTCTATACTTCGCCGGATTTTTATCGGTGATTTTACCAAATATATTATTTAAGCGCATTTTGTCCTGCGTAGCTTGCTTTGCCGGAAATTAATTCTTCTATTCTAATTAATTCATTATATTTTGCAAGTCTATCTGAGCGAGAAAGTGAACCTGTCTTAATTTGTCCGCAGTTTGTTGCAACGGCGATATGGCTGATAGTGGTATCTTCGGTTTCGCCACTTCTATGCGAAAGCACGGCTTTATACCCTGCATCTTGTGCCATTTGCACGGCTTTGAGCGTTTCTGTGAGCGTTCCGATTTGGTTTACTTTCACTAAAATTGCATTAGCCAAGCCATCTTCAATGCCTTGTTGCAATATTTTTGGATTAGTCACAAATAAATCATCACCGACTAGCTGGATTTTATCGCCAAGCTCCTCAGTTGCTAATTTCCAGCCCGCATGGTCATCTTCGGCCATGGCATCCTCAATTGATACAATCGGGAATTTCTCAATAAGAGCCTTATAATAATCAACCATTCCGCGCGCATCCAGAGATTTTCCTTCGCCTTTTAGCTCATATTTGCCGTTTTTGTGGAATTCGCTAGAGGCAGAATCGAGCGCTAATACAACATCTGTGCCAGCGATATATCCGGCATCGGAGATTGATTCCATGATAAAGCTCAAAGCCTCATCGGTAGATTGCAAGTCTGGTGCAAAACCGCCCTCGTCACCAACATTTGTACCATATCCGGCATTTTTGAGGTTCTTTTTCAGCGTGTGGAAAATTTCCGCGCCAATGCGAATTGCATCTGCAATGGTTTTTGCGCCAATCGGCATAATCATGAACTCTTGAATATCAATTGGATTATCAGCGTGTTCGCCGCCATTGATGATATTCATCATTGGTGTTGGCATGATATTTCCCTGCGGGTTTAGGTACTGAAAAAGCGGTTTCTTTGCGGAATTCGCGGCGGCATGAGCATTTGCCAGCGACACGGCTAAAATTGCATTTGCACCTAAGCGGCCTTTATTTTCCGTGCCATCTAGTGCAATCATTTTTTCGTCAATTGCCGCCTGATTTGTTGCGTCCATACCAATTAATGCATCGGCAATTTCTGTGTTTACGTTTTGTACTGCATTTAAAACGCCTTTGCCCAGATAGCGCTTTCCGCCATCACGCAGTTCAACCGCTTCCAGCGTTCCAGTTGATGCTCCACTGGGAACGGCGGCGCGGCCCATTATTCCGTTTTCTAAATAAACATCGGCTTCAACTGTCGGGTTTCCGCGTGAATCAACAATTTCTCGTGCTTTGATGGCTGTAATTTTCATATTTAATCTCCTATTGCGGGTGTTTTAAGCGCCAATTTCCACATTGTCAATGAGCCTTGTGCTGCCTAGCCAAACTGCGGCGAATAATCTGTTCCAGCGAGTTTCCACATAGTCAATGCGGAAGCTGTGTTTTATCAGCTCATCTTTCATTTCGGCAATTGAGAGGTTTGAGGATAAAATCTCATATAATTTTGGTGCGATTTGCCTTTCTTCGGCACTTAAATATGCATTGCGGGAAGACATAGCCAGCCCGTCCGGCTCACGCATTATCGGGGCGGAAATGATTTGCACCCCCCCCTTGCCACCCCTATTAGGAGGGGAGAAAGTTTCCTTCAAAGCCATAAGCTGCTGAAAGTCTTTTTCGCCGAAAACTGCTATATCAGGCCTAATTTGCTCGAATAATATCCCCACCACAGTTACCACGCCATCAAAGAAATGCGGGCGTGAGAGGCTTTCCAAGCCTTGCGCTGCAGCTCCTGCTTTGCGGTTAACTTTTGAGCCGTTAGGATAGATATCTTGCAGATTTGGCAGGTAAACATAATCGGCGAGTCCCTCTAATTTATGCAAATCACCTTCAATATCGCGCGGATATTTATCTAAATCCTCACCTTGTGCAAATTGCGTTGGGTTGACGAAAATGCTATAGATAACTTTGTCAGCATGTTCCCGCGCAAGTTTACCTAATGACAAATGCCCCGCGTGTAATGCGCCCATTGTTGGCACAAACCCAAGTTTATCTTTGATTTCTTGGCGAGTTTTGATTAACTCAGTTCTACTTTTAATAACTTCCATCTTGTGTAATATACAAAAATGTTTGAATTCTACGAGGATTTATTGCGTCAAAATAAACTGCATGAGGATGCAGCGCAAAAATTGCTTGTTCGGCAGTTGGATAATCTACTATCTGAAATCAGGGAATATGACGAGAAAAAATCCGGAATAATGGCGAAATATATGCGCCGAAAGGCTAAATCACCGCAAGGTTTGTTTCTAGTCGGAAAGGTCGGGCGCGGTAAGACAATGCTGATGGATATGTTTTTTGATAATCTTGAGATAAAGGGCAAAAAGCGGGTGCATTTCCATGAGTTTATGGAAAAAGTGCATAATGATATACATCAATTTCGCAAATATGATGCTTCTGATCCGGTGGCGCAGGTCGCACATGAGATGTCACGCGGGTTGACGGTTTTATGTTTTGATGAATTTGAAGTAAGTGATGTTACGGATGCGATGATTCTGGCAAAGCTTTTCGGGAAAATGATAGAGGAAGGGGTAGTGCTGCTTTTTACCTCAAATAAATTACCTGAAGAACATTATAAGGACGGTTTGCAACGCCAAAGCTATTTGGAATTTTGTAAAAAACTAGGCGATGCGGTAGATATTTTTAACCTGGATTCTGAGCAAGATTATCGGCAGATTCAAGGTGATGGCGAACATGAGAATTTCTTTATTGGCCTGAGCTATAAGGCTTCCAGCCGTATGAATGAGAGATTTAAAATGCTGGGCGGGCAGGCATTGAAAAAGGTCAAACTGCAAATTAAGGGCAGAGAAATTGAATTGATGGCTAGCGGAAAGCTGGCGCAAGTAAGTTTCAAAGAATTATGTGGCAAGCCTTTGGGGACTTCGGATTATTTGAAAATCGCTAAAGAATTTGATGCTGTTTTTCTTTATGATGTGCCGAAAATGTCTGCTGAAATGCGCAATGAAGCGAGGCGTTTCATCAATCTAATTGATATATTATACGAAAATGAAACATTGCTGGTGATGACTGCCGAAGCTGAGCCGGACGAGCTATATGTTAGCGGCACTGGCAATGCGGAGTTCAAGCGTACGGCCAGCCGCTTGACCGAAATGCGCGGTTGGGGTTTATAGAGATTATGGGTTTTAGAAATATCTGGTTTGCAGGCTGAATAAATTCTCGACATTCCTGACTTCTGAAGCAAGTGACATCATTATCAATCTATCGCGGCGCTCAAGCAATGTGGAAGGAGATACTTTCTGAAACTGCCCGTCTCTGATTAAAGCGCCGATAACAACACCTTCTGGGAAGGTGAGGTCATCCAGATGCTTTCCAGCCAAGCCTATGCTTTCAGTTACTTCGGCTTCAATAATCTCGGCTTTATTATCCTTTAAAGTGTGTGCGGAACGAATTTTACCGCGTCTGACATGTTGTAAAATGCTGGATACGGTAGTTTCACGGGGGTTGACGGTGATATCAATGCCGAGATTATGCATCAGGGGCACAAAGCTGTTATTATTCAGCAATGTGAAGCAGGTTTTAGCGCCGAGGGTTTTTGCAAGCAATGCCGAGAGAATATTCACCTCATCATCATTTGAAACCGAAATTACGGCCTCAGCAGTTGCTACGCTGGCTTCTTCGAGGATTTTTTCATCTAAAGCACTACCGTTTATGACAATAACTTTTTCTAATTGTTCGGCAATTTGTTCGGCACGTTCTTTGTTTAGTTCAATAACCTTGATGCGGTTAGATTTGCTTTCAGCTTCCAGCTCACTGGCAAGGTAATATCCGATGTTACCACCGCCGATAATTACAATCTTTCGGGCTTCTTTTTCTTCGTGGCCGAGCAAGGTTAGGGCTGGAATGGTTGATTTATTGTCGGTAACAAAATAAACCTCATCACTATCTATCAAGATATCCTTTGGTTTTGGCAAAATTATTTCTTGCCCGCGAGATATTCCCATAATCTCAATATTTAAATCCGCAAAGCGTTTTTGAAGTTCTTCCACGGTAATGCCGAGAAAAGGGCAATCAGACATCATCCGCACGCCGATAATCTTGGTATTGCTGTTTTCAATCGGTATTGTGTCGATTGCGCCGGGAACGTGGAAGCGGTTCAAAATATTTTTCGCTACTTCAATTTCCGGTGAAATAATCACATCTACAGGCATATCATCGGCGCGATACATATCCTGATAAACTGGGAGGAGATAGTTCTGGTGCCGGATTCGGGCGATTTTTGTGGGAACTTTAAATACGGTTTTGCCAATCTGACAGGCTATCATATTTACTTCGTCACTAGTTGTAACTGCGATAATCATATCAGCATCATCTGCACCTGCTTCCTGTAAAATAGGCGGGTGACAGGCGAAGCCGAGAACGGTTTTTACATCCAGATTACTGCCGATTTTACCCAAGGTGGCTGCGTCATTATCAATGATTGTGATGTCATGATGTTCTGCCGCAAGCTGGGCTGCAATGCTTTTTCCCACTCTTCCTGCTCCGCAAATAACAATTCTCATTATACTCTCCTGATAACCCTTGGTACAATATTATGCGTAATTTATAAACAGTAAATCTTGATTTTTAGAGAATGAGCATATAAAGATTGCATCGCATGTTTTTATGTGGCGGGTGTAGCTCAGTTGGTTAGAGCGCTGGTTTGTGGTACCGGAGGCCGCGGGTTCAAATCCCGTCACTCGCCCCAGCTTTCCTAAATTATTGCTTTCTTGATGATTCGGGATAATATCCGAGGCATGATGGATAATGGAGCATATTCAAGAAGCTTGCGCTATTTGGCTTATTTTTGCCTGATATATTTTGCATTTTTTGTGGGTTTAGATTTATTCCGTCTTTGGGGCTATGGCTATGATGTAGTGGATTTGGGTGTATACCACCAGATGATATGGAATAATTCACGCGGGGATTTCTTTGATTGCTCGTTAATTGCTCCATATGATGCGGATTCCAACTGTTTGCGGCTGCATTTTTCGATATTACTTTCCTTGGTTGTAACGCCGATTTATTGGGTTTTCTCGCATATAGAAACATTGCTGGTAGTGCATGTATTTGCCTGCACAATAGCGGCATTCCCGATATTTTTTGCCGCTAAACAATTGAAGCTTGCGCCGAATGAATGTTTTTTCTGGGCATTTGTGTATTTAATCAATCAGCTTACCTTATATCATACGATGTTCAGCTTGCAGGATGTGAGCTTGGCTGTGCCATTAATCGCAACCGGAATGTGGGCGGTTTTGGCAAAAAGGTTCAGGGTATTATTATTGATTTCTATTGGTCTGATTTTGGCAAAAGAGCATTTCGGTGTAACGGTTTTCGGGTTTGGACTGCTTTGGGCGCTATATCATAAAGAATGGAAAAAGGGTGCAATCCTTGCGCTATTAGGTCTTGCAGCCTTTTACATTATAGTTTTTATGATTATGCCGATATTCACGGCAGAAAATGCACATATGATGATAGGAGCAGCTCCGGTGGATTCTGAATTTAAGCGTTATCAATGGCTGAGCTTGCCATTGCCGCAATTGATGGAGGCTTTGCCGCAAGTGATTTTCAACAATTTTAATTACGTATATGCTAAGAATCTATTATTACCCTTCCTTGCTTTGCCATTAGTAGCTCTGATATTTGTGCTGCCAGCAGGGGCGGATGTTGCGCTGACCATACTCTCAACATTTCTGCTGCAAAAATCCATCACTTTTTATTATGCAGCGCCGGTTGCTCCGGTGCTTACGGTGGCGGCTTGTTATGCATGTTATATGATAGGGAGGAGATTTAAATTGGCAAAAACCATATTGCTGATGCTCATATTATTGATGAATATATATTTGGGCTATCAAACCATGAAGAACCCAATAACCAAACTTTCGCTCGCTTTGAGAGATAAAACGATGGATTGGGGCACGGGTGAGCAATTTGCTAAATTGCAGAATCATATCGCTGATGATAAGAAACTCATCTCATTCGGCACGGAAGGGGTTTTATTGACGAATCGGCGGGTTATCTATTCCACGAAGATTGAAAGCTCTTTGAAAAGTGCAGATGCAATGGTTATGCGTTTGAACCCTATAAGGATGAATTATTATGGTTTGGACGCGAATTATAATCTTGCTTCCGTCAATGCTGAAAATTATACAGCAGGGCGCGATAAATCTGCAAAGATGCGCTTGGAAATGCTGAATAATATGCTCAATTCGCCAAAATGGGGAGTGACATATTTTGATTTCCCGTGGATTTTGTTTGAGAAAGGTGCGGAAGATAAATACGATATATATAAGGTGGCAAACGAGGTGAGCTATTATCTCGATTTTTATTATCAAACGCGCAAAGAGCAATTCTCGAAGGGAGTCGCAGAGGGGTTGGAATAGCTGAAATTTGGCTAAGATTTATATGATATGAGTGACTTTCTTGAAATCCTATAAAGCCTGTAAATGCAGATTAAGTTATGGTGGAGCCTAGGAGATTCGAACTCCTGACCTCTTCGCTGCCAGCGAAGCGCTCTACCAGCTGAGCTAAGGCCCCACAATGGATGGGAATGATAAACTAAAAACAAAAACCTCTGCTGGCAAGGAAAAACGCAACTTTATTGTAAATGTAATTTGTAATAATTTTAGAAATTATGAATCCTTGGGCTCGTCATCCTTGGGAGCATCAGGAAAATCAGATATTTCGGGGAAAATCGGCAAGTCATCAAGCTTTGGCACTCCTGCTTTTTCCGCCGCTTTTAGGAAATCTTCCGGTTCAGCTTTTTCTGGTGCTTTTTCCTGCTCTGATTCTACCTCAGCGTTTGGCACAGGGTTAGAGCTGGACTCGTTATCCTGACTATTATTTGCGTCCTCTGAATCCGGAGTTTTTATCGGTTCGGGGAGTGGTGGCGGCGCAGCAGGTTTCACTTCTGGTTGCGGTGCTGCTTCTGACTTAGGTGCAGTATTATCCGTAACTGGTTTTACGGTTTCTCCAGTAGGGTATGCTTGTGGCTTAAAGCTAGCTGGAGCAGCTGTTTCTATCTCTGCATTATGGCTAGGGCTTTTGTCTGGCGTGACATCCTTGTTATCAACAGTTTTTTCAGCCGATTCGTTGCTAGTGTTAGCAGCTTGCGGGGCGGGCGGGGTAGCAGTAGTTGTTGCCGCAGGGGGCGGAGGAGGCGGCGCAGATGGTGCAGCAGAAGGAGGCGGAGGAGGTGGTGGTAATTTCTTCTCATCCGTCTTTTTTTGTGCTTCCGGCATATCAGGAATATCAGGGAAATCCGGCAATGGCGGTGGTGGTGGTGCAGGTTTTTTGTTAGCTTCTTTTTTCTTTCTTTCTTCTTCGCGTTTTTTCCTTTCTGCCTCACGCTTTTTCTTCTTTTCTTCTTCAATTATGCGCGGGTCAAAAGGCTCTTGGGTCGGGATTTCAATTTGGTCGAGAAGTCTACGTTTGAAAAAGCTCTCATTGTAATAGAATATTTTTTTAGTTTTGATTGGTGGTGTGGACTCAATCAAAATAATTTGTTCATCGCGTGCGAGGCCGATAACCTCTTGCGGTAATAGAAGCGCACGCTGGATTTCGGATTCATGAATTGTGCGAGTGGCGGGATTTAAATCCAGATATTTGGGTTTATTGATGGATTTTTGTTTGACGGTTTTATTACCGATAAGTTGCGAAATCAAATTGGCAGTTTCAACGTTATTAGCTGCGAAGGTAATACGATATGTAGAGTTGGAGAGGAAGGTATTCATACCATGTTCTTCATAAATACCTTTGAGCTGCTGAGTATCTTGCACAATCAGGAATAAGCGGACATTATATCCACGAAAATAGGCAATACCTGCATGGAATTGTTTCATTTCGCCCAAGGTTGGGAACTCATCCATCATGAATAAAACGCCGTATGGCTCTTCTTTTTTATCGGGAATTTTACGCACCAGAAACTCGGTTGCTTGTTGGTAAAAAACCTGAAGTAGAGGCTGTAGACGTTGAATATTATCTGGTGTCAAACCGACAAAAACCGTGGTTCTGCGCTTTTTCATTTCCTGCACGTTGAAATCGCTGGAAGCGGTGGCGGTATCAATAAGCGGGTTTGCCCATAGCTCCAAGCCGGAGTTTAGGGTAGAAACCACACCAGAGCGTTCTTTGTCAGCTTTTTGCAAGAATGCGGCAATATTCATATATGATACAGGGTGGATTTTCTTGCCTAAAGTATCCAATACAACTGCGAGATTATATACCACATCATCGCTGCGCAAGGTTCTAACAACTTCGCCGAATGATTTCACCTTATCAGGAACGGCTAACAGATAGAGGGTGACGCCGACAAAAAGGCTGCGTGCTTCATTATTCCAGAATTCTTGCTCAGGGAGAATGAGATTGGCGATTTTCTGTACGTCATCGACCATCTGGCCGGGCTTTTTGGAAATCCAGTCTAGCGGGTTATAACAGTGAGTTCTTCCATCTGGATCGGCAGGTGCCCAAAGGAACACATCTTGCTTGAGAACTTCACGGCGAAAACCGCTGGTTATCTCAAAGTTTTCCAGTTTAATATCATGGACAAAGCAGGATTCATCCCAGAATAGCAAATTCGGGATTGCGAAACCCACACCTTTACCGGAACCGGTAGGCGCGAATAAGAGAGCGTGTTGATATCCGGGGGCAACAAGGAATCCGCGATTATCCTTGCCCATCAATAGACCGGTTTTAGAGCGCAAACCCGCGCTTTTTATATCTTTTTCACCTGCCCATTTAGCATCACCGTGCAAGCTTTCGCCCTTATCGAACGGACGAAAATCTGCAATCGGGGCGCGCATGAAGAATATAATCAGTCCAAAAAAACCAAGTGGGCCAAGGGTAGAAATCAGCAGCTTCATTAAATAGCCTTGCGGCAATGGAGTGGCACTTTGGGCGATATATTGCTCAATAGTCTCATCAAGCTTGGTTAGATACTGGCTGCGCTGTGGTTCGGGCAGTGCCTCGTATTGAGTGCGGTATTCTGCATAAAACTTTTCGTAATAATCTTTATAATATTCATAATTTTCAGAATGGTTTAAGAGGCTTTTCCAGCCTTTTTTGTATAGCACTTCTTCAATATTATAGCGGAAGCGGTAGTCAAAATTACTATTTTGCCAATAGTTGAAGGTCATCCCGCCGACCCAGCCGGATACTGCAAGTACAAGTGCTATCAATAGGATATATATGAACCAGTTGCGAAGAAAATTCGACGCATCTTCAATAAATCCTATAATTCTTCTGCTGGTTTCGACTGACATTTTAAATAAAGCCTATAACTTTTTTCAATATTCTTAAACGTTTTTCTGAGTATTGCTTATCCTATCCTTGAAGTAAACCTCAGAGACGTAGCGTTTGCCCCCTTCTCCACGTTTTAACTGGATAATAATATTAATAACACTATGGACATATTCATAGATGGTTTCGCGTGTCATGCCTAACCCTGCCTGCATTACCATCAGGATTAATTGCTCAAAAGCTAAGCGCGGAGTATCTGCGTGAATGGTAGAAATTGAGCCGGGATGTCCGGTATTTACGGCACGCAGGAAAGCAAAAGCTTCTGAGCCACGCAGCTCACCAACGATAATTCTATCAGGACGTAAGCGCAAACAGGCCTGAATCAAATCTTGAGTAGTAACTTTGGCACGCCCTTGGCCGCCACGACTAGCGATTAAATGCACTTTGTTGGGGAGGTGGTTGAGCTCAATTTCCCGCGCATCCTCAACGGTAATAATCCTTTCGCTAGGTGAAATTTCCTTCAATGCGGCATTCATAAAAGTTGTCTTACCGGTTGATGTACCACCGCTTACGATGATATTCTTGCGACCTCGTACCGCACGTTTGATGAATTCTTTGACTTCGCCTCTGTCTAGTAATTTGCTTAGCTCGACATTTAGCTTATCTTCATGTTCCTCACTGATGGTAGACTCAAATGCGCCAATAGCTTCATATTGGTCGAGGTCGAGGTTTAAGACAGTTTGTTTTCTGATAGATATCGCGACTTTTCCGGCTTCGCAAGCAGGGGGGAATACAACCTGTATCCTATAGCCGGAAGGGAGCGTGGCAGAAAGAAGCGGGGCTTCCTCACTAACTGCCTGCTCGGTATATTGTGCGACTAGCCTGCCGAGGGCTTTTAGATGATTAATATCTAGCTCCGGAACTTTCTCATGGTACATTTCACCTTTAACTTCATACCATACTTCGCCGGGGGTATTGATGGAAATTTCTACAACATTCTCTATCGCAAAAATGCGTTGAAGTGGCTTTAGGTAGGTTTCAAGTGCTGTTGTACTCATTAGCCTCTGGTTATTTTATGAATTTCACTTCGCCGGTAACATCTTGAGGGAATAGTAAGTCACGATTAACAAAGACATTCACTCTTGTGCCCTGATCAATATAAATGCTTGGCTTCATGTCAATCATTCCGGCAATTAGATTTTCTGCAATATTGCCGAACAGGTCAATTGCCTGATAGCCTGCTTGCCTTGTTGCTGTGGTGTTTCCTCTGCCTGAATCTGAGCCAAGAATTATAACATCGTCATTTGCTCTGCCATTACTGCCCGATTCTCCATTATCCAGCTCATCGGCAACAACGGCAATTGTGATATTGATTGCGCTTACCAAGAATGCGGCTGAGAACATTTCCATATATTTATTATCAACTTCGCCCAAAACTCCGGCTCGTCCAAGTTGGTCGGTTGCTCCGGAGCGCAGCATAATATCAACGCCATCAGGACGTATGACACGGCTCCAAATGATATTAATGCGCTTATTTCCGCGAATTACAAAGTTGTTATATGTCCCAATTAATCTTGAGCCTTTTGGTATGAGGATTTTTTTGCCTGATTCTGCATAAACATCACGGCTAACAATTCCACGAATCATGCCTGGTATGTCTGTGTTGATGGGGGTTTCCAATATTGCTTCTACAATCTTTCCCTGAGTAATTAATCGGTTCATATTAGGAAGTTTGCGAGCATATGCGTGTGGCACATTTTTCTGATTAAAATAAGAATCAGCAAAGCCTATATTAGGGTCATCATCATTTGCGCCTTCATAGATATTATCTAGGAAATGCTTATCGGCTGAAGCAGAAGAGCCTAAATCTGCACTTCCGAAGATGCCGGAAGTAATTAACATTCCGGATTGCAAGCGCTTGCGTAGTTCAGGATTATCCGAAGGATCAAAATCTATTTCTGTATCATCAGTTGTAGGTTGAGGCGGTT
>Ga0210019_1002211_pt1 | contig 19208 bp, 17 predicted proteins | sample CryGeyCG2114_020_2_FD_183969 | JGI IMG/M metagenome (GOLD analysis project Ga0210019, IMG submission 183969) | Groundwater microbial communities from aquifer - Crystal Geyser CG11_big_fil_rev_8/21/14_0.20 (SPAdes) (version 2) | ecosystem: Environmental > Aquatic > Deep subsurface > Groundwater ...
GTCATGTTGAGCGCCCGCCACTGGCTCATGCGGTGGACCGAAGGCGAGATCACGTCCCAGGCGCGGCCGTGGGTGGCCGTCACTTGGATCAGCATTTCCTCGTTGGAGCCGACGGTGGTGACGTTGGCGGTGATGCCCGTCTTCTTCTTGAAGTCTTTGGCGAAACGGTCGGGGATGTAGCCGGTCCAGGTCAGGACGTTGACGGTGTCACGGGCCGCTTCGGCCGGACGGATCAGAAGGGGGGCGAAAGCCAGTCCGAGGCCGCCGGCCGTCAGCGCGGCGCCGTTGCCAAGCAGCGTGCGCCGCGTGAACGCGCGGGCCAGACACGCGGTTTCGCGCGAGGCCTCGCGGGCGGGATCGATCGTTTCTTGTTGGGGCTTCCTGCCCATGGACGGCAAACTCGTGTCCGAATGATCAATCTGCCATTATCGCCGCTCATCGGCCCGAAACCAGCGCCAGTTTTCATTTTTTACGGTGCCAACGGCACCCGGGCCGACAGCGGCCTACAGGATCGACTGGCCGGTCTTTTCCCAGTCCTTCAGGAAGGCCTCCAGCCCCTTGTCCGTCAAGGGGTGCTTGAACAGCTGCCAGATCACGCCCGGCGGCACGGTGCAGACGTCGGCGCCGATGCGCGCGGCGTCAACCACGTGCTGCGGGTGGCGCACCGAAGCGACCAGGATCTCGGTATTGAAATCATAGTTGGAATAGATCTCGGCGATCTCGGCGATCAGGGTCATGCCGTCCTGGCCGATGTCGTCCAAGCGCCCGACGAAGGGCGAGATGAAGGCCGCCCCCGCCTTGGCCGCCAGCAGGGCCTGGGCGGCCGAGAAGCAGAGCGTTACGTTGACCGCCGTGCCGGCCTGGGACAGCGTCTTGCAGGCGACCAGCCCGGCCTCGGTCAGCGGTACCTTCACCGCCACGTTGTCGGCGATTTTGGCCAGCTTGCGGCCTTCCTCGATCATGCCGTCGGCGTCCGTCGCCGTCACTTCGGCCGACACGGGGCCGTCGATCATGGCGCAGATCTCCTTGACCACGTCGATGAAATCGCGCCCCGATTTGGCGACCAGGGACGGGTTGGTGGTCACGCCGTCCACCAGCCCGGTGTCGTTCAGGCGCTTGATCTCGGCGACGTCCGCCGTGTCGACGAAGAACTTCATGGGCTCGGGCTCCCGACCGATGGGGTTTGTGTCGCGCCCACTTAACCCTCGGACAGCGCGGAAATCAACCGCCTGCCGCTTGCCGTCACGAAATGGCCCCACCTATAGTTCCGGTCAGTTCCGGCGCGGGAGGGTCGGCGACATGCGGGCATTGCTGCAGCGGGTGACGGAGGCCGGGGTTTTCCTGGTCGGAGAGGGCGGGACGGAGGAAGCGCTGGCCGCCATCGGGCCGGGGCTTGCCGTCCTGGTGTGCGCCGAGCCGGGCGACACGGAGGAAACGGCCCGCTACTTCGCCCGCAAGATCGCCAACATGCGGGTATTCGAGGACGCCGACGGCAAGACCAACCTGTCTGTCCTGGACGTGGGCGGCCAGGCCCTGGTGATCAGCCAGTTCACCCTGGCGGCGGACTGGAAGAAGGGCAACCGGCCGGGCTTTTCGAAAGCGGCCGATCCGCAAACGGCGGAACGGCTCTACCTGGCCTTCGCCGGTTTCCTGCGGGACGAGGACGTGCCTGTGGAAACGGGGCGGTTCCGCTCCCACATGCGCCTGCGGCTCGCCAACGACGGGCCGTTCACGATCTGGATGGATTCCGATTAGGCGCTACGGAAACGCGGCGCCGGATACGGAAAACGCCGCGCCTATTGGGGGGCGCGGCGTTTCCTGGTGTCCGCCGCCGGGGCGGGCGGCGGGCGGTGGGGACTAGCGGTGGTGTTCGCCGTGGCCGCGTTCGTCGCCGTCGCGGTCATGGCGGTTGTGGCGGCGCATCAGGTCGCCGCGCTCGATCTCGCCGTTCTGGTCGCGGTCGAGATGGGCCATCATGCGGTCCATCCGGCGGGCGATTTCGGCTTCGGTGACCTTGGCGTCGCCGTCACGGTCGAGCTTCTGGAACATGCGCACCATGCGGTGGCGCATGATCTCGTTGAACAGGCCCTGGAACTCCTCCAGCGACAGCTGACCGTCCTTGTCGGCGTCGTACTTGGCGACGGACGCCTTGCGCGCGGCTTCGATCTCGGCCGTGGTGATCTTGCCGTCATTGTTGGCGTCGAAGCGCTCGAACATCCAGTCGGCGCGGTCGCCCGACTTGCCGTGGTGGCCGCGATAATCGGCCTGCACGGCGAAGGCTCCGCCGCCGATCACCGCCGCGGCGGCCAGGGCGCCGAGAACGATCTTGGTGCGGGTTTTCATGCGGTGGGTTCGTGCCATGGGGGTAATCCTTTTTTCCGGTGGCTTTCGATGGCCCGAGGAAACACCGAGAACGTCACCCAAATATGGCGGCAAAGCCCCCGTTTGTCGCAATTCGTGGCAACCATGCCCGGTGACACAATCGGTTACAATTTTTTGTCCGCCGGGGCCTGCGGCTCCGGCATAGTTGCGGGCAGGAGCCGGCGAGGCATGACCGACAGCGAACACATCCTGGTCGTCGACGACCATCCCGACATCCGGGACGCCCTGGCGCGGTACCTGAAGGAGCACGGCTTTCGGGTGACCACGGCCGACCGCGCCGCGACCGCGCGCCAGGCGCTCGAGACCAGCGCCGTCGACCTGGTCGTTCTCGATATCATGATGCCCGGCGAGGACGGGCTGTCGCTGTGCCGTCATCTGCGCGCGACCACCTCCCTGCCGGTGATTCTGCTGACCGCCATGGCCGAGGACACCGACCGCATCGTCGGCCTGGAGATGGGCGCCGACGACTACGTGACCAAGCCGTTCAACCCCCGCGAACTCCTGGCCCGCATCAAGGCCGTGCTGCGCCGCACGGGCGCGCTGCCGCCGACCGCCGGGGATATGCCGGGAACCCGCTACCGCTTCGGGCCCTGGACCTTCGATCCCAACACGCAGACACTGACCGGTGCGGGCGGGGACGCGGTCGTGCTGTCGACGGGCGAAAGCCTCTTGCTGGGCGTGTTCGTGCGCCATCCGGGCCGCGTCTTGAACCGCGATCAGCTTCTCGACCTGACCCGCGGCCGCACGGCGCAGCTGTTCGACCGCGCCATCGACAACCAGGTCAGCCGCCTGCGCAAGAAGCTCGAGCGCGACGCGCGGAATCCGGAATTCATCAAGACCCACTGGGGCGGCGGCTACAGCTTCGCCGCAAGGGTCGAGGTCGTCCGGCCATGAGCCCCAGGTCCCTGAAATTCCCCTGGCCGCGGTCGCTCGCGGGACAATTGATCGCGTCGCTGCTGCTGGCGATCGCCGCCGCCCAGGTCGTCAGTTTCGTCATTTTCGCGTCCGAGCGGCGCGAGGCGATCATCGGCGCCAGGCACGAACAGGTGATGCAGCGCGCGGCGTCCGTGATCCAGATGCTCGATCATCTGGGCGGACGGCGCGACCGGGACCTGACCGAAACGATCCTGTCGGCGGCGACCTCGGCCCGCGTGCGGTTCTGGATCGCACCCGAGAGCGCCGTGCCGGCGGATCAGGCCGACGATCGCGACAACGAGCTGGCCCGTTCGCTGGCCGGTCGCCTGGGCGGCGCCGGCAACCGGGCGATCCTGGTCAGGGTCACCGACGCGGACGAATTGCACCTGCTGCGCCCGCCCGAGTTCATCCGCCGCCTGCATCGCGACCGGCACGAGGGTGCCGGCCGCGACGAGCGCGCGCACAGGGGCATGCGCGGAGATCACGAGGAGCGCGAGGTGCATCACGGCCCACGCCGCTATCCCGTCAGGCTTGTCCTGTCCGTGGCGCTGGACGGCGGCGAATGGTTGAACGGCGAATTGGCGGCTCCGTCGCCGCGCGGCTGGGGAACGCGGACGCTCACCGTCATGCTGCTGATGGCGGTGGCCGTGTCGCTGGTCAGCGTCCTCATCGTGCGGCGGCTGACCCGCCCGCTGAACGACCTGGCGGCCGCCGCCGACGCGCTCGGCCGCGGCGAGGTGCCGCCGCCCCTGACCCCGACGGGACCCGGCGAGGTGCGGCGCACGACCGTCGCCTTCAACACCATGCAGGAACGTCTGCACCGCTTCGTCGCCGACCGCACACGCATGCTGGCGGCGATCAGTCACGACCTGCGCACTCCGCTGACGTCGCTGCGCCTGCGCGCCGAGTTCATCAAGGACGACCCCGAGAACCGGCAGAAGATCCTGAATATCCTGGAAGAGATGGAGCGCATCACCGAGGCGACGCTGGTCTTCGCCCGCGACGCGCAGGCGGGCGGGCGGGCGGTGCCGACCGACGTGGCGGCGCTGTGCGCCGAGGTCGCCGAAGAGCTGCGCGACCTGGGCCTCGACGTGACCTGCCGGGCGGCGGGGCCGGTGATCATGCCCTGCCAGCCGACGGCGCTGAAGCGCGCCGTGCGCAACCTGGCGGAAAACGGCGTCCGCTACGGCGGACGGGCCGGGCTGGCGGTCTGCGCCGGCGATGGCGAAACCCTGATCGTCGTCGAGGACGACGGCCCCGGCATTCCCGAGGCGGACCAGGACAGCGTGTTCGAGCCGTTCACCAGGCTGGAGACCTCGCGCAGCCACGAGACCGGCGGCGTCGGGCTGGGTCTCGCCATCGCCCGCAGCATCGTGCGCGCCCACGGCGGCGACATCCGCCTCGAAAACCTGGCCCCTCGGGGACTTCGTGTCACCGTCTCCCTGCCCATGCCCGGAGAGGGTTCGGGCCGGTCCGGCGAATAGGTCGGGTCTCTATAACTAAAGCCTTTTTGGCAAAGGGTTTTATTTTAAGGTTATACTCCCCCTGGCGCCGCCGGAATGGGGGCCGGCGGCAAAAGGGGTGCCTCGCGCGGCACCCGCAGAGGAGGTGGACCGTGGAAATTCTCGATGCGGGCGCAAACGGCGAACCCGGCGGCGAGATCGGCACCATCCACGACCTGATGGAAACGTTGAACCATTGGTCGGCGGCCGATTCAGACGTCAATCACCTGCTTCTGGTGTCGTTCACGACGCTCGGCATGCCCGATCAGCAGGAAGGGGTGCAGCAGGCGCTCGAAGGCGCCTTCCTCAGCTTCGTCCATTCCCGCGGCGGACATGTGTTCAAGCTGTCCGACCTGGACACGGCGATCCTCATCAAGCTTGCCGACTTCAACCGCGTGGAAGCCATGATGGACCTGAAGGTCGATATCATGCGGGTGATCCAGCATCACCTGCCCGAGCATTTCTCCAAGATCGACCAGACGCGACTGATCCGCCCCATCGACCTTGCGGTCCGCCTGGACACGGCGAAGCGGTTCCTCGAGGCTTACGGCGACCGGCGCCGGGAAACGGCCGTCGACGAGAAGGGCGAACGGCCGCTCAACATGCAGGACATCCAGAAGCTGCGCGACGCGCTGCGCAAGCTGGGCCCGCGCGAGTTCGGCAAGCGCTACATCCGTTCGCAGACGGCGGCGCGGATCGTTCCGGGCAAGGCCGCGCAGCCGGTGATGACCGAATACTACGTGGGCGTGGATTTGCTGAAGCAGTCGATCCTGCGCGGCGTCGACATCCGCGGCACCGGCAACGTGTTCAACCAGCTTACCTTGACCTTCGATCAGGCCTTGCTTTACTGCATCGGCGCGGTGACCGGCGACCGCACCAAGAAATCCCTGAACATGAACGTGGAGACAGTGTTCACCAACGCCTTCGACCATTTCCTGCGCGACGCCGGCGACAAGGGCCTGGCCGACGTCATCATCGAATTCCGCCAGGACAACATGTTCCAGCACTTCAGCCAGTTCCAGACGGCCTGCGAACTGATCCACAAAAAGGGCGGCGCCGTCGCCATCGACAACGTGCAGCCGGAAACGCTCGGCCTTGTCAATCTGCACCGCCTGAACGTCAAGCTGGCCAAGGTCATGTGGCGCGGCGACGCCGAGGACACCCTCCTCCACGCCAAGGACGACATCCATGCCATGCAGGACAGCGGAACGGCCGTGGTGCTGGCCCATGTGGACGACGAACAGGCCATCAAGATCGGCCAGAGCCTTGGCATCGCGCTGTTTCAGGGCTATCACGTTGACAAGCTTTTGACCGGCGCCGCACCCGCAAAGGGCGGTTCCTGACCGCGCCGGCAACCGAGACGGAAACGCGACATGGCATTCGGGTCCTCACCGATGGCGGGCGACGCCGCCGATCTTCTGAAGAAATTACGCGCCATGGGCGGCAGGAAGGGTGACGTGAACACCCTGCTGCTGGTCGACCTCTCGGACCTGCGCCTGCCCGCGGACGACGACCACCTGATGGACGAAATCGCCGAGGTCCACGCCCGTGTCGCCCGCGTGCGCGGCGGAGCGGCCTATCAGTTGTCGCCCTCGAACATCGCCGTGGTCGCCAACCTGACGGAAATGAACAGGATGGAGGTTCCCCAGGAACTGAAGATGCACCTGTTCAAGATACTGCAGGACGAGGCGCCCGAGAACTTCGCCGCCGTCGACCAGTCGAAGATCGTGCGGACCATCGACATGACGACGCAGATGGCCGGCGCCATCCGCTTCCTCGAGGCCTTCGAGGAGCGGGCCAAGGAGCAGGGCGTCATCGCCGGCGCCGACGGCCTTAGGGCCCTCGGCCCGGGCGATGGCCAGGCCGTGCGCGCCGCGCACGCCAAGGCCGGCGACAAGGGTTTCGCCGGGACCTACGTCCAGAGTCAGTCGATCGCGCTGATCGCCGATGCCGTCCAGCCTTCGGTGATCGCCCACGAATACTACGTACGCATGGACCTTTTGGGCTCGGACGCGCTCAAGAACGTCGACATCCATGAATCGGACCCCCTGTTCCCGCAGTTGACCCTGACCCTCGACCCGCTGATGCTGGGCATGTACCGGCACTACAATCCGGAAGGCGGAAAGTGCGCCCTGAACCTGACGCCGGAATCCGTGGGCGGGGCGGCGTTCCAGAAGTTCGTCGCCGGCTGCGGGCCGGCCCGGCTGTCCAACGTCATCGTCGAGATGCGCCTGTCCGACGTCATGCGCGATCTGCGCAAGTACGAGGCGGCCCGATCGGCCGTGCGCGCCCAGGGCGGCACCGTCGCCGTCGACGTCGTCGATCCGGCGTCTCTTTCGGTCGTCAACCTGACCGGATTCAACGCCAACATCGCCAAGATCGTGTGGCGGGAAAGCGGGGTCGAGACCCTGGCGCGCAACCGTTCCGTCATCAAGCAGGCACAGGACCAGGGATGCGTCGTCGTGTTGTGCCGCGTCGATTCCGAACTGGGCCTGCGCGTCGGGCGCGAGGTGGGAATCACCGCCTTCCAGGGCCTGCACGTCGAGGATATGCTGATATAGTACGGGTCAAGGTGGGGGAGCCGTTAAGACTGTCTTATCAAGTGCCTGATAATGGATTGGACATGCGGGCGTTGTTCTTGCCCGCGATACGGCGTATGAACCAAAATAAAGACCAATAACGGCAACGGGTTGACGATTTGATGGGTGAAACAAGCCTTGGTGGCGGTGAGCATCTCAAGCTGCTGACGCGTCTGCGGAATTGGAAGGGTGGGGCGGAGGAGCCCAACCATTTGATTCTGGTCAGCTTTTCGACCCTTGGCATGACCGAGGAGGAAGACAAACAGCTTCGCCAGAAGACCGACGAGTCTTACGAGCGGTCGCGTGAACGGCGCGGCGCCGAGGTGTATCGCCTGACCAACACCGACACCGCCCTTCTGATGAAGCTCAACGAATACAATCAGATGGAATGGACGTCGGAGCTGAAGGTCGACCTGATCCGCGTGATCCAGCAGAACTTTCCGGAATATTTCAGCCAGATCGACCAGTCGCGCATGCTGCGCATCATCAACCTGCAGGGCCGCATCGGGAACGCCATCAAGTTCCTGGAGACCTTCGACGACCGCGCCAAGGAAGCGGGCGTCGGCACCGGCGAGACCCGGCCGCTGCGCGAAAGCGACATCCAGGTCGTGCGCGACGGCATGCGCAAGATGGGCAAGAAAACCTTCACGGACAACTTCATCCGCTCCCAGGCGACGGTCCTGATCGCGCCGGGCAAGCAGCCCATGCCGGTGATGAGCGAATACTTCATCTCGGTGGAGATGATCCGCCAGCATATCCTGAGCAACGTCGATTTCCGGGGTGCGGGCCTGGTGTTCCAGCACCTGACGCGGTCGCTCGACCAGATGCTCATCGAGTGCTTCGACGAAGTGAACGCGGACCGTGCCAAGGCGTCCCTCAACCTGAACGTGGAAACGGTGTTCACCCACGCGTTCCAGAACCTTCTCGACAAGCGCGGGCCGAAGGCGCTGAGCAACCTGGTGCTGGAGTTCCGCGCCGAGAACATCCTGCAGAACTGGGACCAGTTCCAGACCGCGTCGGAACTGATCACCTCGCGCGGCGGGACCATCGCCATCGACGCGATCATCCCGGAAAGCCTGGGCGTCATCGATCTGCCGCGCCTGGGCGCCAAGCTGGCCAAGGTATTCTGGCGGCCCGGCACGGAAAACATCCTGCCCGGCTTCAAGGAGACCATTCACGGCCTGCAGCAGCGCGGTACGGTGCTGGTGCTTGCCCGCGTCGACGACGAGCTTGCGATCAAGACCGGCCATGCCTGCGGCATCACCATGTTCCAGGGGTTCCTGATCGACGACATGGTGCGCTAGGCGCTTTGCTGTTAGGCTCTGGCCATGCGCCGATGGGTTCCATATCTCCTGGTCCTGTGCGTGCTGCTGTTCGCGGGTGGCGCGCGGGCCCAGGACGCGATCTCCAACACCGACCTCGTCAAGGCCTTCGCCGGGGTCGCCCTCGGCTCCGAACACGAAAAGCGCGTCCCCCGCATCATCAAGTGGGCCGCGCCGGTCAACGTCGCCGTCATCGGCAAGGGTTATCCGCCCCTGTTCGAGGACCTGGTGACGCGCCAGGTCGCTGACCTGGCAAAGGAGACGGGCCATCCCATGCGGCTCGTCTATTCCGAGGTCATGCGCCGCGAGAAGCGCCTGCCGCCCGACGTCTCCAAGATCCCCATCAACGTGCTGATCTTCTACGGGCCCAAGGCCGAGCTGCCAGCGGTCATCGAGAAACGCACCAAGGGGGCCTACAAGGCCGCCGACGCGGAAAAGCTGCTGCGCCTCGGCTTCTGCCACGGCCGCCTGCGCATCAACAAGACGGGGGCCTTGACCTTCGGCTACGCGGCCGTGCCGGCGGAAATCACGACGACCACGCAGTACGGCAACGTGCGCGTCGATCCCAAGATATTCCTGCGCGCCTGCGTGACCGAGGAGATCACCCAGCTCATGGGCCTGATCAACGACGTGAAGGGGCTTACGTTCTCGATCTTTTCCGACGACAGCCGCCATGTCGACCTGACCGAGGCCGACCGCTGGATGCTGCGCGTGCTCTACGATGCGCGCATGAAGCCCGGCATGAAGGCCGACGAGGCCCTGCCCCTGGCGGCGCAGATTCTGGCGATCAAGCGGCCCGGCAGGTAGGCGGGCCCGGTCGGGTCAGACGACCTTGATGGTCAGTTCGTCCACGCCGTCGACGGCGCCCTTCAGCACGTCGCCGCGCTGAACCGCGCCGACGCCGGCCGGCGTGCCGGTGAAGATCAGGTCGCCCGGGGCCAGGGTGAACAGGCCCGACAGGTATTCGATCATCTCCGGGATCTTCCAGATCATCTGGTTCAGGTCGCCGTCCTGGCGCACCTCGCCGTTGCGCTCCAGCCAGATGCGGCCGTGGTCCGGATGGCCGACCTCGGACGCCGGATGGATCGCCGTGCAGGGGGCGGACAGCTCGAACGCCTTGCCGACGTCCCAGGGGCGGCCCATTTTCTTGGCCTCGCCCTGCAGGTCGCGGCGCGTCATGTCCAGGCCCACGGCATAGCCGTAGACGTGGTCGAGCGCCTTGGCCGCCGGAATGTCCGTGCCGCCTTCCTTGAGGCCCAGGACCAGTTCCAGTTCCCAGTGCACGTCGGCGCTGGCCACCGGATAGGGCCAGTCGCCGCCGCCGACCATCAGGTTATCCGGGCACTTCTGAAAGAAGAACGGCGGTTCGCGGTCGGGGTCGTGGCCCATCTCGATGGCGTGTTCGGCATAGTTGCGGCCGACGCAGTAGATGCGGCGCACGGGAAACCGCTCGTCCGTCCCGGCGACGGGCAGGAAGGGCTGGGGCGGCTGGGGAATGACGTAGGCCATGGATGTCCTCGGAATTGTCTCGGTGGCGGGAAGCGGTTGTGGGGCGGGCGACCACCGGCCGGCGGCGCCCACGGGGATGTTTCGGATGTACGCCAAGCATCCCGGCCGCGCAACAGGATTCCCGGCACGGGGCGCGGGGCGCGGCGGTTATCCACAGGGCGGCCGCCTGGGGGAATTTTTCGTTTTGTGTGGCCCGGTGCATGGGCGTATGTATGGGGTCAGGCAGGGACCGCGCGGCGGCTGCGCGCGTCCGGTCGACGACGACCAAAGACCAATCAAAAACGACAAAACGGCAGGCAGCACCCTGGGATAGGCAGGCTTCTTCAATGGGCCGTGCCGGGCGATCGGCATTGTCTTAACCGGAGGGTAGGCGGCCATGTCCGATAGCAAATCGATCCCGACTCACGGCACGGGCGGCACCGGGATGCCCGGTGCGTTTCTGCCCGGCGACTGGTTCTTCGAATTCCGCCAGGATTACGGCGACGGCATCCGCGTCACCAAGCGAGGGCTCGACGCCTCGCTCCTGGTCGTGCGCAAGTATGACATCGGCAGGAACGAGGTGCTGGCCTTCTCCACCTACGACGGCAAGCGCCGGGCCATGACCGTGTTCCACTTCCACCCCGACTTCGACCTCCGCCGCCGCCGCCACTACATGGAGGTCCACCGCGAAGGCTACGACGTCGCGCGCGAGGTCTGCGCCCATCTCGACGCCGAACGGGCCCGCCGTCAGGAAGCCCTGCGCCGCCGGCTGGCCAAAGCGCGGCGCGCCGTGACGGTTGCCGCCCACGCGGCTGCCGTGTTCATCCTGGCCCACTACTCGCCGGGACGCTGACCCCTTCCGGATCGCGCGGTCCATGATAGGCTTGGCGCCTGGATGAACCCGCCGGGAGACCCTTCATGGCACTCGCGACCCCTTACCTGATGTTCATCGGCGACGCGCCGGACCAGCTTGCCGCCAAGGTCGCCATCGGCGTCGTCCATTGGCGTCCCCAGTGGTGCAAGGGCCAGCTTCGCCTGGCCGGGTGCAAGGCCGACCTGGGCATCCCCGACATGACCATCGAGGACGCGGTCGAGGCCGGCTGCAGGACCTTGGTCGTCGGCGTCGCCAACCGGGGCGGCGTGATCCCCGACCATTGGACGGGCGCGATCGTCCAGGCCATCGAAGCCGGCATGGACGTGGCGGCGGGCCTGCACCGGCGCCTGTCGGACGTGCCCGCCATCGCCCAGGCGGCCAAGGCGCACGGGCGGACGTTGACCGACGCCCGCCATCCGTCGCGCGACTTCGACGTCGCCGGGGGCCAGCCCAGGCCCGGCCGTCGGCTCCTCACCGTGGGCACCGACGTTTCCGTGGGCAAGATGTTCACCTCGCTGGCCATCGAGCGGGAGATGCAGGCCCGCGGCATGAACGCCGATTTCCGCGCCACGGGCCAGACCGGCATCTTCATCGCCGGGGACGGCGCCTCCGTCGACGCCGTGGTCGCCGACTTCATCGCCGGGGCCGCCGAATGGCTGACCCCGGCGAACGCCCCGGACCACTGGGACGTGGTCGAGGGCCAGGGCTCCCTGTTCCATGCCTCCTATTCGGGGGTCACGCTGGGCCTGATCCACGGCGCACGGCCCCACGCCCTGGTGCTGTGCCACGATGCGGCGCGTACGGAAATGCGCGGCACGCCCGGCGTGCCCGTGCCGTCGCTGGAGGACTGCATCGCGGTCAACGAGCGCATGGCCCGCATGTTCGAGCCCGACGCCAGGGTCGTCGGCGTGTCCGTCAACACCAGTTCCATGGACGACGCGCGCGCGGCCGCCTATCTGTCCGAAGTGTCGCAGCGCCTGAACGTACCCGCGGTGGACGCCGTGCGCACGGGCGTCGGCCCCATCGTCGACGCCATCGGGAAACCGTGACCATGGCCGGTGGCCGCCGTCTTTCCGCCGTCGATCAGGGTTGGCCGCTGGCCCGGCCCTTCGCCATCTCGCGCGGGATCAAGACCGAGGCCCGCGTGGTGGTCTGCGAGGTCGAGGACGCGGACGGCCGCTCGGGCCGCGGCGAATGCGTGCCCTATGCGCGCTTCGGTGAAACGGTCGACGGCGTCATCCACCAGATCGCCGACGTGGCCGACGCGGTGGCCGGGGGCGTGACCCGCCGCGACCTCATCGACATCCTGCCGCCGGGCGCGGCGCGCAATGCCGTCGACTGCGCCCTTTGGGACCTGGAATGCAAGCAGGCGGGGAAACGCGCCTGGGACCTGGCCGGCCTGCCCGAGCCGGTCCCCGCGGTGACGGCCGAGACCATCGGCATCGCCGGCCCCCGGGAGATGGCGATCCAGGCACGGCGTTTGGCCAAGGCGCCGCTCTTGAAGATCAAGCTGGACGGCCAGGACGTGCGGGCCCGCCTGGGCGCCGTGCGCGAGGCGGCGCCGGACGCCCGGCTGGTGGTCGATCCCAATGAGGGCTGGGACCTCCACCGGCTGGAGAACCTGGCCCCGTTCCTCCGGGACATGAAGGTGGAGATGATCGAGCAGCCGGTGCCCGTCCACGGCGACGAGATCCTGCGCGGGCTCGCCTATCCGGTGCCGCTCTGCGCCGACGAGAGCTGCCATACGGCCCAGGACCTGGACCGCCTGGAAGGTCTCTACGACATGGTGAACATCAAGCTCGACAAGACCGGCGGCCTGACGGCGGCCCTCGACCTCGCCGCCGCGGCCGAGGCGCGGGGCTTCGGCCTGATGGTCGGCTGCATGGTGGCGACGTCGCTGGCCATGGCGCCGGCGACGATTCTGATGAATCGGGCCAGGGTCGTCGATTTGGACGGGCCCCTCCTGTTGCGCGAGGACCGCAACCCGGGCCTCGCGTTCACGGACGGTCGGATTCATCCGCCGGGGCCGGACCTTTGGGGCTGACCTCATTTTTCCACCTTCAATTGATCGGCGTCAAAGACCCGTTTCGCGTGGCCCCCTATGCTTGCCGAAATGGCGGTTACGCCATCGGCAACGAAAGGGTGAGACCATGAAGACGAAACGCATGACGACGGCGCTGGCATTGATCGGCGCCCTCGGCCTCGGCTCCGCCGGGGTTGCCCTGGCGCACGGGCCCGGCATGTCCGGCGAGCGCGGCGACATGCCCATGATGGGCTCCGGCATGATGATGGGACCCGGAATGACGGGACAAGGCTATCAGGGGCAGATGCCCATGACGGGCTACGGCATGATGGGTATGGGCCCCGGCATGATGGGTAACGGCATGATGGGCATGGGTCCGGGCATGATGATGGGCCCCGGCATGATGGGTAACGGCATGATGGGCATGGGCCCCGGCATGATGGGCGGCTACGGGTGCGGCGGCATGCAGCCGCTCGCCCGCGACCTCTCGGCCGACGAGGTCACGCACATGATGGAGCATCGCGTGGCCTGGGCACGCAATCCCAACCTGAAGGTCGGCAAGGTGACGGAAAAGGACGGCGACACCATCGAGGCCGAGATCGTGACCAAGGACGGCTCGCTGGTCCGCAAGTTCACGGTCGATCGTCATACCGGGCGCATGCAGCCGGTGGAATAGGGTGGCAACGCCGTTCAGCCGCCCTCGATCTCCTCGCGCTTGAGTTCGAGGGCGAGCCATTCCTCCTCCAGCGCCGCGAGCGCGTCCTCGGCGGTCTTGAGGGCCGCCGCCGTGTCCGTGAAGCGACGGGCGTCGCGGGTGTAGAGGCCGGGGTCGGCGAGAACCTTCTTATGCGCCGCGATCTCTTCCTCCAGCCTGGCGATGCGGCCCGGCAGGGTCTTCAGCGCATGAGCCTCGTTGAAGCTCAGCTTGCGCTTGTCCTTGCGCGGCGGCGGGACGGCGGCAGGCGTGCCGGCCTTCGCCGGGGTCTTTTCCTTCTTGCCCGCCTCGCGCGCCGGGGCCTCGCCCCGCTGCGCCAGCATGTCCGAATAGCCGCCAGGATATTCCCGCCACTGGCCCTCGCCCTCCCAGGCGATCACCGAAGTCACGACCCGGTCGATGAAGTCGCGGTCGTGGCTGACCAGCAGCACCGCGCCTTCGTAGTCGGCCAGCATCTCCTGCAGCAGGTCGAGGGTTTCCAGGTCCAGGTCGTTGGTCGGCTCGTCCAGGACCAGAAGGTTCGACGGGCGGGCCAGGGCGCGGGCCAGCATCAGCCGTCCCCGCTCGCCGCCCGACAACTCGCCGATCGGCGTCGGCGCCTGCTCGGGCACGAACAGGAAGTCCTTCATGTAGCCGATGACGTGGCGCGGCTGGCCGCCGACGGAGACGGTGTCGCCGCTGCCGCCGGTCAGCGCGTCGGACAGGGTCGTCCGGGGGTTCAGGCTTTCGCGCTTCTGGTCCAGCGTCACCATCTCGACGGAGGTGCCGATCTTCACGCGGCCCCGGTCGGGCGCCGCGGCGCCGGTCAGGATGTTCAGAAGCGTCGTCTTGCCCGCCCCGTTGGGCCCGATGATGCCGACCCGGTCGCCGCGCAGGATGCGCGTCGAGAAGCCGTCGATGACGGTTCGCTCGCCGAAGGATTTGCGGATGTCCTCGGCGTCGATCACCAGCTTGCCCGAGGTCTCGCCCTGGACGGCGGCCAGTTTCACCTCGCCCGCCGCCTGGCGCAACTCGCGCTTCTGCCTGCGCATGTCCATCAGGTTGGCGAGCCGCCGCTGGTTGCGCTTGCGGCGCGCCGTGACGCCGTGGATCAGCCAATGGGTTTCGGCCGCGATCTTGCGGCCCAGCTTGTGTCGCGCCTGGCTTTCCTGGTCCAGAACCTCGTCGCGCCATGCTTCGAACGCGGCGAAGCCCTTGTCCAGGCGCCTGACCTCGCCGCGGTCGAGCCATAGGGTCGCGCGCGACAGGGTTTCCAGGAACCGGCGGTCGTGGCTGATCATGACGACGGCCGACGGCAGGCCCCGCAATTCCTCCTCCAGCCAGCCGATGGCGGGCAGGTCCAGGTGGTTGGTCGGCTCGTCCAGCAACAGGATGTCGGGCTTGGGCGCCAGGGCGCGGGCCAGGGCCGCGCGCCGTGCCTCGCCGCCTGACAGGTGGCCCGGGTCTTCCTGGCCGGTCAGGCCCAGGACATCCAACAGGTACTGCGCCCGGAAGGGATCGTCGCCCGGCGCCAGGCCGTCTTCGACATAATCCAGGGTCGTGGCATGGCCCGACAGGTCCGGTTCCTGCGCCAGGTAGCGCACGGTCGCCCCCGGCTGCACGAAGACCTCGCCCCGGTCCGGCTCGATGGTTCCGGCCGCGATCTTCAGCAACGTCGACTTGCCCGAGCCGTTGCGCCCGACCAGGCACAGGCGGTCGCCCCGCATGACGGCAAGCTCCGCCCCTTCCAGCAGCGGCGTGCCGCCGAAGGTCAGGTGGATGTCGCGAAGGTGGAGGATCGGCGGGGCCAAGGGGACGGGAACCTGGTCAGTGGGCGATGGGGCCGCACATTACTAAATTCCGCGCCCTTGCGGAGAAAATCCTCGGGGGGTCTTGCCCTACCCCCGCACGCGGTCGAGGAACGGTCCGACGGCGGCCATGAAGCCGGCGGGATTGTCGATGTTCGACAGGTGCGCGGCGTCGGGGATGACCTCCAGCGTCGAGCCCGGGACCAGGGCGTGGACGCTTTCCGCCGCCGCCAGGGGCGTGCGCTGGTCCCGGTCGCCGGTGACGATGTGCATGGGCTTGTCGATACCCTTCAGCTGCGCGCGCACGTCCTCGGTGAACACGGAGCGCACGGCCTCCAGATAGTCGTCCTTGGTCATGCTGGTGATGGCGGCGATCAACGCCTGGTGGTGGCTTATGTCCGTCGTGGGGAGAAGGGTGTTGTCCGCGTAGTCCTTGGCGAACTCGGTCATGGTCATGGTCGCCATCTTGGATTCCATGGCCTTCACGCGCTCCGGTCCGACGTCGCCCAGGGAGGCGAAACCGTCGGCATAGACGATGGACAGCACGTCGCCGGGGGCCAGGGCGTGCAGGCGCGCGCTTTGCAGCCCGCCCATGGAGATGCCCATGACATGGGCCGGCAGCAGGCCCAGTTCCTTCAACAGGGCATGGGCGTCCTCGGCCGCCGCCTGCATGGTCATGCCGCCCCGGTTCGACGACCGGCCGTGGCCCCGGGCGTCGAGCGCCACACAGGTGAAGCGGTCGCTCAGCGCCGCGATCTGGCCTTCCCACAGGTAGCCGTTGGTGCCCAGGCTGTGCAGCATCAGCAATGTCGGGCCGCTGCCGGCCAGGCGGTAGTGCAGGGTTTCCCCGTTTGCGGCAATCATGGGCATGGGCTGGTCCTGTTCTTAAGCTTTGTCCTGGGAGGTCATTTCGACCGCGATCAGGTTTGCCCCATAACGGGCCTGCCCGGCAAGGTCCATGGTCGGGGCAAGCCGCATGTATTCCTTGACGGCGACCAGGGCGTCACGGTCGCGGTCGGCCAGTTTGGCGATATAGGCGTCGATGGCCGCCGTCAGTCCGCCCCTGGGCGCGACGGCCGAGACCAGGCCGAAGGCGAAGGCCGTTTCCGCGTCGATGGGGTCGCGGGTCAGCACCATGTTGAGAACCGCCTTGGCGGGCATTTTCGGGAGCGCGGCCGAGATGGCGAGGGTCGGCGGCAGGTTCGCATCCATCTCGGGCAGGGAGAACTGCGCCCCTTGCTCGGCGATGGTCACGTCGGCCTGGACCGCGAAGGCGCAGCCGAAGCCCCTGGCCCGGCCCTGCACGGCGGCCAGCACGGGCACCGGCGTCATGCGCAGGTTCTCGTAGACGCCCAGGATCGCGTCGGCGACCCGTTCGCGGAATTCGCGCGCGTCGGCGGGCGGCGTCACGCCGGGCACGATGCGCCGGCCCAGGCAGAAATCCGCGCCCTCGCCGGTGACGACCACCAGCTTCACGCCCTTGTCCGTGCCCTCGGCCCGGATGGCGGCGCCGATGGCGTGCATGTCGGGCGGCGCCAGGGTGTTGCCCTCGGCCCCCTGGCTCAGGATCACGCGGGCGACGGGGCCGTCGCGTTCGACGCGGAAGCGGTCGCCGCTGTTGCTCATGGGGTGTCCTCCTCGCTCATTTCCTCGGCCGCGCGGATCAGTTCGACGATGCGCTGCGGCGTGACGGGACAATCGGTGATGCGCAGGCCGAACGGGCTCAGCGCGTTCTCCACCGCCGCGACGATGGCGGCGGGGGCGGGGATGGTGCCGCCTTCGCCGGCGCCCTTGGCGCCCAGCGGATTGAGCGGCGTCGGGCTTTCCATGTGCACGATGTCGCAGGCGGGCACGATTTCCGCCGTCGGCATCAGGTAGTCGGCGAAGGTGGTGGTCAGGGGATTGGCGTCGGCGTCGAACACCATGCGTTCCAGAAGCGCGTTGCCGATGCCGTGGGCGACCCCGCCCTGGACTTGGCCGTCGACCAGCATGGGATTGATGACCGTGCCGCAGTCGTGGACGACGGTGTATTTCAGGATCGTGACCCGGCCCGTTTCCGGATCGACCTCGACCTCGGCCACGTGGCTGCCGTTGGAATAGGTCGCCTGCGGCGGGGTGAAGTAGCCCGAGGCCTCCAGGTCCGGTTTCACCCCCTTGGGCAGGGCATAGCCGGGCATGCCGCTGGTCATCCTGGCCAGTTCGGCGAAGGTGATGCTGTCGCCCTGTTCGCCCTTGATGCGCACGGCGCGATGGGACAGTTCCAGGTCCTCCGGCTTCACGTCGAACTTGGCGGCGGCGAGGGCCAGCGCCTTGCCGCGCAGTTCGGCCGAGGCCGTCCGCACGGAGGAGCCGGCGTTGACGGTGATGCGGCTGGCGTAGGTTCCGGCGCCGCGCGGCATCAGGCCCGTGTCGCCCCCGACCACGTCGATGTCGGAAATGTCGACCTTCAGCTCGTCCGCGCAGATCTGCGCCAGGGTCGTGCGGTGGGCCTGGCCCGCCGCCGCCGCCCCGGTATAAATGGCGACGCGCCCGTTGGTCAGGATGCGCACGGTGGCGCCCTCGAAGGGGCCCAGGCCCGTGCCCTCCACGTAATTGCCGATGCCGATGCCGATGTGGCGACCCTCGGCCAGGGCGGCCTTTTGGCGGGCCGGGAAATCGTCGTATCCCGCTTTCGCCAATGCCTGGGCCTGGGCTTCCGGATAGTCGCCCGTGTCGTACATGACGGGCGCGCCGTCGCGGTAGGTCAGGCCCATGTCGTAGGGCATTTCGGAGGCCTGGATGAAGTTGCGCCGCCGCACCTCGGCCGGGTCCAGGCCGGTCGCCTTGGCAATCGCGTCCATCAGGCGCTCCATGGCGAACACGGCCTGCGGCCGCCCCGCACCCCGCAGCGGCGTGGTCGGCACCAGATTGGTGAAGGCGACGGTGACCGCCATGCGGTAGGCCGGCAGCTTGTAGGGTCCCGGCAGGGTGGTCGCCGAGATATAGGGCATGATGATGCCCCAGGGCAGATAGGCCCCGGCGTCGTGGATCAGCGTGCCCTTGACGCCGAGCAGGCGTCCGTCCGCATCGATGGCAGCGGCAACGTCCCAGATCTGGTCGCGTTCCTGGGTCGTGGTCAGGAAATGCTCGCGCCGGTCCTCGGCCCATTTCACCGGGCGGCCCAGCAGGCGGGCCGCCGCCGGGATGACCAGTTCCTCGGGATAGACCTGGTTCTTGGGCCCGAAACCGCCGCCCACGTCGGGGGTGATGACCCGCACACGGTCTTCCGCCAGGCCGAACATGTCGATCACGGCGCGCTGGGTGTTATGGGGCGTCTGGGTCGAGGTCCAGATGCGGAAGGCGTCGCCCGCCATGTCGTGGACCGCCACGACGCCCCGGCATTCCATGGGATGGCCGGTGCCGCGGTGGGGTTCGTAGCGTTCCTCGACCACGTGGGCGGCATTGCGGAAGACGGCGTCGACGTCGCCGAAGCCCAGGGCCAGGCGCCCGGCGATATTGTCGGCTCGGTCGGCATGGGTCGCCGGTGCGCCGGGCTTCAGCGCCGCCTCGCAATGGGCGGCGGCGGGCAGGGGTTCCCAGTCGACGACCACGCGCTCGGCCGCGTCCTCGGCGATATGGCGG
>Ga0210019_1002212_pt1 | contig 19197 bp, 24 predicted proteins | sample CryGeyCG2114_020_2_FD_183969 | JGI IMG/M metagenome (GOLD analysis project Ga0210019, IMG submission 183969) | Groundwater microbial communities from aquifer - Crystal Geyser CG11_big_fil_rev_8/21/14_0.20 (SPAdes) (version 2) | ecosystem: Environmental > Aquatic > Deep subsurface > Groundwater ...
CTTTCTTTTATAACTGTTTTCCTTTCTAAGTTTGCAAATTTAACTTCACTAGAACTAATGAATTTGACCTCCCCCTTTTTTTTAATGATTTCATCTAGAATCTTCTTTGCAAAAGGTCCTCCTGATTCACAAGCAAGAATACTTAACTTACCCCTTGTCATAATATCACCCTTTAATTTAAGCAAACAGATGTCTTTAAAAATATTTATATCATATAAAACATTTAACAAAGAAAACAATTAAATACTACTTCTGTTAGAAAATAGTATATGCAAATAAAACTTTTCGGGGCGGCCAAGACAGTAACAGGCTCTTGCTACAGCTTGGTTACGGGAAAAGATAAAATTCTCGTTGACTGCGGAATGTTTCAGGGAAGCAAAAAAGAAACTGCTTTAAATTACAACACATTTGGATTTAATCCAAGAATTTATTCAGCACTTCTTTTGACACATGCGCATCTTGACCATTGCGGCAGGATTCCAAAGCTTGTGAAAGCTGGTTTTAGAGGCAGGATTCTCTGTACATCAGCAACAAAAGACTTGGCAAATATTATAATGCTTGACTCTGCAAAAATAAACCAGCATGATATTGAGTTAGAGAACAAGAGAAGACAAAGATTAGGAAAACCACCCAGAGAGCCAATTTACACTGAAAAAGATGTTGAAAATACAATGAAATTATTTAAGGTGATTGAATATAACAAGATTGTTAAGGTTTCTGAAAATATTAGTGCAGTCTTTTATGATGCAGGCCATATCCTTGGATCAAGCTCTATTCAGGTTGAGGTAACTGAAAAAGGTAAGAAAAAAACTGTTGTTTTCTCAGGAGATCTTGGGCAGGAGAATACACCAATAATCAAGAGCCTGGAGTATATTAAAGAGGCAGACTATGTATTTGTTGAGTCAACATATGGTGATAGGATACATCCACCAATAGCTGAGAGAAAGCAGGAGCTTCTCAATGTAATACATGAAACCTATAATAACAGTGGAAAGGTTCTTATTCCTGCATTTGCAGTTGAAAGAACACAGGAGCTTCTCTATGATATCAATGAACTGGTTGAGAAAAACCTAATTCCTAAAATAAAGGTTTATGTTGATACTCCTATGGGCATAAGGGTAACAGAGGTTTTCAAAAGACATCCTGAATGCTATAATAAAAAAATACTAGAGATTCTTAAATCTGGAGACAACCCCTTCTCTTTTCCTGGATTAAAATACACACAGACTGTAAAAGAGTCAATTAAGCTTAACAACTTACATGAGCCGTGCATAATTATTGCTGGCAGTGGCATGTGTACTGGTGGCAGGATAAAGCACCATATAAAACATAATATATGGAACAAAAGAAATACAATGCTGTTTGTTGGCTATCAGGCAAAGGGCACACTCGGCTATTATATAAAAAGAGGTGAAAAAAGAATAAGGCTCTTGGGCACAGAGGTTGCTGTCAAGGCAAAAATTGAATCAATTGAAAGCTTCTCAGCCCATGCAGATTACAAAGGTCTGCTTAACTGGCTAAGGCATTTTTCTCCAAAGCCAAAAAAAATATTTATTATGCATGGTGAAGAAGAAGCAATGATACCTTTCTCAAAAAGAATTGAAAAGCTTGGCCTAAAAACAAAGATTCCTAATATAGAAGAAGAAATTACTCTTTGATAATTTTTTTTATTTCTTCCTGCAGGCTTCTCTTTATCATTGAGTCATGGCTTGCAACAACCTGCGCAGCAACATATGAGGCAATCTTTCCTGAGGTTTTGACATCAAAGCCGTTAGATATACCATAAAGAAAACCCCCTGCATAGGCATCTCCTGCTCCGGTTGTGTTTAAAGTATTCACCTTAAAACCCTTTATTTTGTGAAGACCATCCTTATCCATAACAAGGCTGCCTTTTTCTCCAATCTTAACTATTGCTATCTTACAGAATTTCTTTATTTCCTCAACTGCCTCAATTGGTTTTTTGCCAGTCAGCATTTCAGCTTCATCCTCATTTGCAAAGATAATATCAGCATAGTCCTTGATAATCATATTTATTTTATCCCTGTGCCTTTCTATGAGTGCTGGGTCTGCAAGGTCAATTGAAATTAAAATATTATTCTTTTTTGCATGCTCCATTGCATGCAGCACTGCCTCTCTCTGCTTCTCACCATCAAGCTGATATCCCTCAATATGAAGGATTTTTGAGTTGCTTATATCATCAAGGTTGATATGTTCCTTGGTTAAATTCATTCCTGCCCCTAAATGGGTTGCCATTGTCCTTTCAGCATCAGGAGTTACCATAATAACAGATGTGCCCTGAATTTCATTGCATGATTTGAGGTTAATGGTAACTCCTAACTCCTCAATTAGCCTGCGGTATATATTACCATAATTATCATTGCCTATCATTCCAATAAAAAGTGATTTTCCCCCAAGGCTGCATACGCTTGCAAGGGTGTTTGGAACACTTCCTCCTGCAGAATCTTTTACAGAATTAGTATCCAGCATTGAGAGCAGCTTCCTGCTCTGCTCAGAGTTTATTAAATTCATACTTGCCCTTCTTAGTCCAGTGTTTAATATGAAATCTTCATTTACTTCTATAACCTTGTCAAGAAGGGGATATCCAATACCTATAACATCATATTTCATCTCTACCCCAGATAAAAAAGCGCCGGGACTGGGACTTTCACCAATGGCTGCGAACGAAGTGAGCTCGAGGGACTTCAATTGCAGAGCAATTGAATGTCGCTCTTTGCGTATCAAATGAGCGTAACCATTTGTTTTGAACCCAGATATCCTTTCGGAAACTGGCTGTTTTGGGCTTAGGCCAAAGCCTCAGCAACAATGTTGATTGCCGCTCAAGGCCAGCGCAATGCCAGATTATGCGATCCCGGCTTGATAATTTAGAACTTCTCTTAAATTTAAATAACTTTTGCTTTACTGCTCTTGCATTTCAGGAAGAAGCAGGATAGGTATTCCATCCTGTATTGGGTAGACAGCGCTACACTTTGTACAAATCAAGCTGGTTTTATCTTTGTTATGCCTAAGTTTAGATTTGCATACCGGGCATGCCAGTATTTCAAATAATTCTTTTGGGATTATATCTTTCATTTAAATCACGCTAACTAAATTAATTTATTTCTTTTAAACTTTTCGCAATGCTTTAAAAACAATTTAATAGTCAAAAAAACAAATTCTTTTTAAATCTTTCTTTAAAAATAGAAAATTTTATATATAACTTCTTATTCTTATTTATAAAAGTTTGGTTTAAAAATTATTTTAACTTCAAGGTATTAAATTTTGGGGGTGTTCATTATGCCTAGTTATATAAAAAAATGTCCTGAATGCGGAAGCATAAACCTATTTTGGAACAAGGACAGGGGAGAAATAATTTGCCGTGACTGCGGTCTTGTTATAGAAGATAAGATGGTTGATTTTACACAGGAATGGCATAACTTTGATAGTGACTCGTCTGAGAAGAGAAGAAGGGCCGGCGCTCCAATGACCTACACCCAGTTTGATCAGGGTTTGGGTACAGATATTGGAAGAAAAGCAGATTTAAGCCTTCTAACAACAAAAAACAGAAACAAATTCTTTAGGTTGAGAAAATGGCAGTACAGGATTTCAACTGCTATTGAGAGAAACCTTAAGCTTGCACTTGCAGAGCTGAAAAGGGTTGCTTCTTATCTTAAGCTTCCTGGCAGTGTTGAAGAGGAAGCAGCAAGGGTTTATACTATGGCAGTCCAGAAAGGACTTGTAAGGGGTCGTTCAATGGAGTCAGTTGTTGCAGGAGCACTTTATGCTGCTTGCAGGCGCCATGAGGTTCCAAGGACATTAGATGAATTATCTGAAGCAAGTGGAATTGAGAAAAAGGAGATTGGAAGAACATACAGGTTTGTAACAAGAGAACTTGGTATAACAATCTTTCCAAGCAATCCTGCTGATTATATAGCAAGATTTTCCTCAGCTTTAAAGCTTTCTGCAGAGACTCAGTCAAATGCAATTGAAATACTTGAACAGGCCCAAAAAGCAGAGCTGACCTCTGGAAGGGGCCCAACTGGGATTGCAGCAGCATCATTATATGTTTCTGCATTGCTGCATGGGGAAAAAAGAACCCAAAGAGAGGTAGCTGATGTTGCAGGTGTCACAGAGGTTACTATAAGAAACAGGTATAAAGAGCTGCTTGACAAGCTTAAGCTTGAGAAGGAAATCAAGAGATTAAAGAAGAAAAAGGGCTAAAACCTGAACAGGATTTTTTCAAAATTTATTATTTTCTTGTTTTTTATTTTAATACCCTCTTTTTTTAACAATTCTGTTTTCTTTTTTATGCCTTTGGCATAACCACCAGCAAATCCATTTGAATTAACAACCCTGTGGCAGGGTATTATTATTGGTTTCTTGTTTTTATGCAAGGCAGTTCCTACAGCCCTGTAAGCCTTTGTTTTTAATTTTTCAGCTATTATCTTATAGGTTGTTACCCTACCTTTAGGTATTCTTTTTGTAAGATTAAATACTTTTTTACTGAATTTCATTTTAACAATTCCAGTATCTTATTCAGATTTTTAATTCTTATATTGCTTTTGTAATCCCTTGCAAGCTTTATCATCTCATCTTTTTTTATTTTAATACCTTTTTTCCTTAATAACCTATCCATTGCTGTTGAGGTTACAAACTGGCAGAACTGGGTTACGTTCTTTGGCTTTTGCGTTTTCCTGCATCTCTCAAAATCAATCATGACAGGTTTTTTATCTATTATAATATGCTTTAGAGGATGGTGCATCTCCTCCTTGTCAACCTTTAAGCTGTCCATTATATAAAGCTGGTTAAAAATATTTTTTATTGTTTTGATTACACATTCTTTATTGCTCTTTTCAATAAAATCAATGATAAAATCTCCCTCAATAAATTTATAAATAAAATATTCCTTGCCTGAAAAAAGCAGTTTAGGTCCAATATTATGCTTGTTTAATATCTTAATCCACTTAACCTCGTTTGCAATCCTTGCCTTTGCCTTGCTTTTTGGATTTTCTGTTTTTATAACAATTTTTTTGTTTTTTAGATTGGCCTTGTAAAGAAGACCGCGATGGCCTTTTGCAAACTTTTTTATATTTCTTAACCCTTCTTTTTCTAGTGTTTTTAACAGGCTTGACTTCTTTATTAAATAGATAAATAGGGTTTCAAAAAATAATTTTTTTTCATCTATCCTCCTGAATTCAAAACAATAATCCTGCAGTAATTCATCAATTTTCTCCTTTTTTGTCAGCGAGCTAAATACAATAAGAATCCGGCCATTTTCTTTTAGATACTTACTAGCTTGAGAAAAAAACCTTTCGAGAATTTCATGGCCTTTTATTCCGCCGTAAATGCTTTTGTCATGTGTTCCTTTATCCTGAGGCAAATATGGCGGGTTGAAAATAATCAAATCAAACAAAACCTTTTTTTCAAAGAATTTATGTATTTTTTTATCCTTTAAATTTTCTAAAAAAATATTTTTAAATTGTTTTTTTGCTTCTATTTTTTCAAATAAATCAAACAGATTGCTTTCAAAAAAATAAATATTCTTTATATTCTGCTTAAATGCATTTTTCATTGCAAGCTTGATTGCATCTCTGCTTATATCAACTCCAATCACTAGCTTGGCTTTTTCTGAGGCTGCTATTGCCTGTATTCCAGAGCCTGTTCCAACATCCAGTACAAAACCATTGGAATAGTTTTTTACATGCCCTGCCAGCAGAAAAGAATCCTCCATTGGCTCATAAACCTCAAACATAATAAAAATAAATAAGAATTAGTTATTAAATCTTTTGTAAATAAAAAGAAAAATTAAATAAAAAAATTTATCTTCTTCTCTTTCTTCTTGCAGGCTTCTTTTTCTTTGCTTTCTTCTTGGCCTTTTTCTTCTTTCTTCTGTGTCCACCGCGAGCCATCTTTGCTCTTGAGACATCTCCGCTCTTGTCAATAAAGTAAAGGTATCCTTTTGCTTTCTTAACTCCTGCTTTTGCTACTTTTTCCTGTCTCTTCCTGCCTTTCTTTCTTCCGCCCCTGGCCATCTCTACTCTTGAGACATCTCCGCTTCTGTCAACAAAGTATAGATATCCTGCTTTTTTCTTGACACCTACTTTTGCTACTTTCTCTGCCATTTTTGACCTCCTTTTTGTTTTAGAATACTCCCCCCAAACTAAATCAAGGGTAATTTATTTATTGACGAGCTAGTATTTAAACTTTGCTGTTTTTTATCTTAGTTTATTGACGAAAAACAAGAAATTAGTATACTGATTTAGTTATTTATTGCTTTTTTTGAGGTTTTCATCGACTGCATTGAAGTATTCTCCAACCCTGCTCACCAAGGAAGGCATTAGAAATCCATTGAGCTTTTCCTCAAATATCTCACCCATGCTTAAAAATTCTGTAATCCTATAAAGGTTATTTGTTTTTTCAACTATAAACAGATCCTTTAACCTTCTTAGCTGCCTTCTTATGTTCGATGATGCTATTCCTATAAGAGGCAACTTATGTTTTTTTCTTGCCTGAACAACTTTATCTTTAATCTCTTCTGAGGTTAGCTTCTTTTTTTGTTTTTTTGCATTTAACAGAACATAGAGAATATCTACAATTACATCCCTAGAATCTCCTGGCTGCAAAAGACCTATGCTTAGGCATAGCTTCCTAATAACATCTCTTCTAGTCTGCTTGTGCGGCCTTTCATAGCGCCTTAATGTAATCTCTGAAAGAGGTATGTCTTTTGAAATTTTTTTCATGATTAAATAATTTAATAACAATCTTATATTTATAATTTTTGTTTACAAAATCCAAGAATTTATTTTAGTGTATAGTTGCACTTCAGGCAGACATGCGCTCCAAGCTTTTCATCAAACCTTGTGTTTATACCATAATCTAACACAGTCCCGCACTTCGGGCACTTTGGTTCTAAAAACTCCATAGATTCAAATAGATTAAGATTTTCCAACCAGGATCCCCACAGCTGAACCATAGGAATATCACTATATAAATCTTTCGAAATCCCTTTTAAAAACATAAAATTTAAATGCAATGAGCTTAAGTTATATAGATAGAAAAGAAGGATTTCAGCTAAATATACAATCTATTGACAATATATTTGAGCATATAAGTCCTGAATTTATTTTACTTAGAACATCCAGCATAAAAAGAAACGATTATGTAATTGAGTTATATGCAAATAAAGAAGCATTATAAGATAAACATTAAAATGTTAGAATAACCATCTCACATTCTTAAAATTCTTATACCCTCTGCACGAAGGCCAATCCCCCCAGTCACCAAAGAAAAGCAAATCAGGATATTTTTTCAGATGTTCCATTTTATTGTTAACTATAAGGTCAACCTCTCCTGTAAAAACATTATTTTTTTGCTTGAAATGGTTCGCAATAATCTTATTACTTATCCTAATATGATAATAATCATACAGCTGTTTATTAAGGCTATATGATTCCAGTATATCACCTATAATATAAGAATCATTCCTGCTTAATATCCCTAAGAATTTCTCATTCTTTCCCAAACACCTTTCTATTTTTGAAAGATTATTTAACCTAACCTCTTTTATATTTTCTTTGAAAATAGAATAAGGAAGCCCTTCTGAAACAGAGAGCATCTTAATAAGTTCTTTTCCACTGTCTTTCCCAAAAATTTCCTTTAATAAGTATATTTTTTTGTTTTTATGGAATTCCTTAACTTTCTTTTTGTCTTTCTGATACTTTATAGCAATTTTAAAGAAATCATTAACTATATGCTTCTTGATTAATGTGCCATCAAAGTCAATAAGAGCATCTACTCTTTCATCAATTGCCATTTTAATTATTTGAAATATGTATCAAGCCTGCTCTGGTCAATGCCTTCTACCAAGAAATCTTTTTCAAAGCCCAGAACCTCAAATATCTTTTCAACAGAGGGAATAATCTGGTTGTTTATATAATAATCCGGGTCATAATCATCCTTGCTTATCTCTTCTGGAAGCTTAGCCCTATCCCTTATTTTTTCTTTTTCTTTTCCCTTTGTTATGACATACCTTATGAGTGAGCCAGGACCAACAGGCATACCTTTATCTATCATTCTTTGGGCTACTGCAACGTGCGGCCCAATTGAATCATATTCACTTACTGCTTTTTGCAGTTGAGTATGTATAATAACCTTTTCAATAGGAATCTTTCTGTCTTTAAGATCTGTGATAATGCCCTTTACATAGTTGAATGCTTTTTTTGGATCCCCTTGCTTTAAGATTATGTTTAAAACCTCTCTTTGTGTTTCCTTTGCAATAAATGACCAATTCCTTCTTATTGTTTCAAAACCCTTTATTTTTATCTGGCCATCCTCTGAAAGCAGGGCATATTTTTTCTTTGCACCATATGCCCCCTCTTTTGCTGATACAAAAATCCCTCTTGGATAAAATCCCTCATACTCAAGCTCCATCAGGCCAGGAAGATTGGCATTAATCGACTCAATAAATTTCTTTGTATCATTTTTTATTTTTCCATCTAACAATAAGAATATGGAATCTGTATCAGAATACAACACCTTAAAACCTGTTTTTTGCGCACTATCAATAACCTCTTTTATATAATATCTTCCATAAGCTGTTATGCTCTTTGCACATTCTATTGAGTACCAGCGAGCTCCAAAAAATCCCATATAGCCATACATTGAATTTCCAATTGTTTTTAATGCATACTGCCTTGCATTAAACAGCTTAAGCTTTTTATTATCAACGCCTTTCATAATCTCTTTTATTCTCATTCTTCTTGTTATAATTCCCTCCAACACTGTTGAAATGAATCCTTTTTTCTTTGAGCAGAACCAGTATTTATCAAAACCAGGGACATGTTTTTTATCTTCACAGCATTTGCAGTTAAATGTGTCTGGTGATATATTATGAGAGGTTATTATGCTTGGATACAGGCTCCTGAAATCAAAGATAGTTATGTCCTTGTATAAGCCTGGAGTGGGCTTGAAAACAAAAGCCCCTGTATAGGTTTGCTGCCTTCTTTTTTTTATCTGGTCATGCGTTGGCTTGTTTGGAACAATCTCCCTGAGGTTTTTTGCCTGCTTTATCAGATACCCTTCATCCAGTTGAGAGAAGCTCATCCTGCTTACCTCAGCTATTGGAAGCCCAACTATCTTAACAAGCTCAACAATATTAGGCATGATTTCATTGCAGAGCATAAATGTTAGTTTTGAATCCTGTAGGTTATAATCACAGAACTTACCAAGGTGTTGTGGTTTTTTATCCCATGTATAAGCGAGATCCTCAATATTTATATCTCTTTTTTTCTCACCCAGTATTTCTTCTGCAACAGAGCCAAGTGAATAGCTGTCTGTTTCAAATGTTGTGCCCATGATTCTTTTTATAAATCTGAATATATCCAGATGAGCAATTCCTGTGATCTTTGAAGTGGTTATTCCTTTTTTACTAACTGTTATTGAACTATAATCAAGGCCAATGTCAAGATTTATCTTGTATTTTCTTGCCCTTGCTTCAATATATGGAAAATCAAAGCCATCAGAAAAATAACCAGTTATAATGTCCGGCTTGTAAGATTCTATTACATCCTTAAATCTGTTTAGCAGCTCCAGCTCACTACCAACAAATTCTATATAATTTTTATTTGTCTTAAATCGTTTCCATGTGATTACTTTTTTTAGTTTATCACCATAAAAACTTACCATCACTATTGGATTTTTTTCTTCATCAATAACCCTGCCTAATGGGTTATATGTTTCTATGTCAAATGCAAGGATATTTGGATTTTCTATTACCTCATCACCAAGCTGCTCTATTTTATCTGATTTCATAACAGAAACCCTTGATTTCTTGTTTATAAACTCGCCAGAGGCTTTACATAATGTCAAGGGACTTATATCTTTGTCTATGAGATATCTTCTTGTGAATTGAATGTCAAACTCATATGTTTCAACATCAAGATTTTTTATTTCATTTCTTATAAAAGGGATATCCCTAGGCAACTTTGTGAATACCTTTAAAGCATTTACATTCTTTCCAAGCAATTTTTTACTGCATGGCTCTGTTTTTGTCACCATGCTTATTGTTCCATTCTTCTCAACCCTTGTTTTTTCTATTTTTTCTCTTATCTTGTCTAAGTTGGCTTTTTTTGGAACAACCAGGAAATATGGCTCAAAACTCTCATCCCGGACACAAACCTGCTTTCCATCAACTATTTTTCCAAATAGGTTTACAACTGCCTTGTCCTGTTCTACACTATAGCTTACATCTATTGGATAAAACTCTATTTCAACCATTTTACTGTTAAAAGACTAGTTTATATATAAAGCTTATGAAACTATTTTTGAGAACATAATCCCTTTAATTAAATAAAAATCACAAGAAAAATTTACAATACATTTAAATATAATTCTCTTTTTATTAGATTTTATGATTTATGATTTGATTATAGCAGGGGCAGGACCTGCCGGCCTTTCAGCAGCTATTTATGCATCAAGATACAATCTGAATACCCTTATTATGGGTGAGGAGATTGGAGGAATGGCATCTGAGGCCTATAAAATAGAGAATTACCCTGGCTTTAAGTCTATCTCAGGCATGGAATTAATGAACAAATTTAAAGAGCAGATTAAGGGACTGATTGATATAAAACAGGAAAGAATTATTGAATTAAAAAAAGAAAATAACTTTATGATAACAACCAAGAAAAATATCTATAAATCAAAAACAGTTATAGTTGCTGCTGGAACAAAAAGAAGAAAACTCAATATCCCAGGAGAACAGGAGCTTATTGGCAAGGGTGTTAGCTATTGTGCAACATGTGATGCTGCTTTTTTTAAGGACAAGATTGTTGGTGTTGTTGGAGGCAATGATGCTGCCGCAATGTCTGCATTGTTGTTGGCAGAATACGCAAAAAAGGTTTTCATAATCTATAGAAAGGAAAAAATAAGGGCAGAGCCATTAAGGGTAAGCCAGCTGGAAAAAAACAAGAAAGTAACTATAATAAACAATACTAATGTTATTACTGTCAATGGTGATAAAATAGTGAGTTCTGTTACATTGGATAAAGAATACAAAAACAGTAAAGAACTTGCTCTTGATGGTTTGTTTATTGAGATAGGCTCTATTCCATCAACTATCCTTACAAAACCATTGGGAATAGAACTTGATGAACAGGGTTATATTATAGTTGACGCTTCCCAGAAGACAAATGTTGATGGCTTTTATGCTGCTGGTGATATAACCTCAAACTCAGATAAATTCAGGCAGATAATAACAGCAGCCTCAGAGGGAGCCATAGCAGCACACTCTGTTTATGAGTTTTTAAAGAACAAGAGTTAAAATGAATCTTTATAAAGAATGGAAAAAAGATGTTGAAAAAAAATTAAGAAAAGTTGGGCTTGATAAAATCCCCACAATAGTAAAAAGGTGCCCAAAATGCAATTCATTAAGCCTGGAGTTTGACCAGAAAACAGGGCGTGTTTTCTGCACAAAATGCGGCTTTGAAATGTTTCTTCCAAAATGAAGGAGGTGTTAAAATGACTTTACAGCATAAGCAGCAAAGGGTTGGAGTATTTGTTGATGTGCAGAACATGTATTATTCTGCAAAAAACATGTATCATGCAAAGGTTAATTTCAGGGAAATATTAAAAGAAGCTGTTGGACAGAGATCTTTGATAAGGGCAATAGCCTACTGCATAAAGGCAGATATAAAGGATGAGAAAAACTTTTTTGACAAGCTTGAGCAGATAGGCTTTGAGGTAAAGGCAAAAGATCTGCAGATATTTCCAGGCGGAGCAAAAAAAGGCGACTGGGATATTGGCATTGCAATGGACATGATAGAACTTGCACCAAAGCTTGACACATTAATCCTTGTGAGTGGTGATGGTGATTTCTGCCCTTTGGTCCAGCATTTAAGAAGAGCCCTTGGATGCAGGGTTGAGATAATAGCCTTTGGAAGAACTGCATCATCAAAGCTTGTAGAAGATGCAGACAGTTTCTTTGACCTTGACAAAAATAAGAAAAAATTTTTGATTCCCTTAAAGAAAAAGACTGAAAAACTGAATACAGAGAAAAGCACAAAAGATGTATAAAATAAGAGAAAAGAAAGTTCTTGCAGAAAAAACAGTTATGATGAAGATAATTGCTCCTGATATTGCAAAAAAGGCAAAACCAGGAAATTTTGTCATGTTAAGAATTGATGAAAAAGGGGAAAGAATCCCCTTAACAATAGCAGACCATGATTTAAAAACAATAACAATTATTTTTCTTGTTGTCGGAAGGACAACAGAAGATTTATCAAAACTTGATGAAGGAGATTATGTTCTTGATGTTGCAGGTCCTTTAGGTAATCCAATAGAAATTAAAAATTATGGAACAGTTGTTTTTGTTGCAGGCGGGCTTGGAATTGCTGCCATCTATCCTCAATTGAAGTCGCTTAAGGGATCCAATAAAATAATCTCCATAATAGGCGCAAAAACAAAAGAGCTTCTTTTTCTTGTTGATGAAATAAAGGAAAATTCTGATGAAACAATAATCTGCACTGATGATGGCTCTTATGGAAAAAAAGGATTTGTTACAGATGCACTAAAAGAACTTATTGAACAGGAGCAGATAAATCACATTATTACAATTGGACCAACAATTATGATGAAAGCAGTATCAGATATCACAAAAGACAAAAACATAAAGACAACAGCATCAATCAACTCAATAATGGTTGATGGCATTGGAATGTGCGGCAGCTGCAGAGTTCATGTTAATAATAAAATAAGATTTGCCTGCGTGGATGGCCCTGAGTTTAACGCCCATCAAATTGACTGGGATGAATTGATTAAAAGAAATTCAAAGTACAAGGAAGAAGAGCATGAATGCATGTATTCAAAAGATAAATAATTAGAACAATGGAATCTGAAGAACAAAAACCAGAAGAGCAAAAACCTGAGGAAAGAATCCATAACTTCAATGAAGTTTGTTTTGGATACACAAAAGAGCAGGCCATAAAAGAAGCAAAAAGATGTTTGCAATGTCAATTACCTTTATGTGAGAAGGGATGCCCTGCTGGCATATCAATAAAAAAATTCATAAAACATATTGCAGATGAAGAGTTTGACCTGGCCTTAAAAACAATACTGGAAAAAAACAGCCTTCCAGGAATATGCGGCAGGGTTTGCCCAGCAGAGGAGCAGTGCAAAAAATCATGCATAAGCAGGCCTGCAATAAACATAGCACTTCTTGAAAGATTTGCTGCAGACAATGCAGAAAAGATTGCTAAAAATATAAAAAAAACATGCAAAAAAATTGCTGTTATTGGCTCTGGGCCTGCTGGCTTGGCATGCAGCTCAGATCTTGCATTAATGGGTTATGAGGTTGTTGTTTATGAGGCACTGCACAAGCCAGGGGGTGTTTTGACTTATGGAATTCCTGAATTCAGGCTCACAAAAAAGATTGTTATGGATGAAGTAAATTATATAAAAAAGCTTGGTGTTAATATAAAACTTAATTCTGTTATAGGAAAACTATTTGGTATTGATGAGCTTCTTAAAAAATATGATGCAGTTTTTATTGCAACAGGGGCAGGTCTTCCATACTTTTTAGGAATAGAGGGTGAGAATCTTAATAATGTTTATTCTGCCAATGAATTCTTAACAAGAAATAATCTCATGAAAGCTTACAAATTTCCTGAATACATAACTCCTGTCAAGAAATCAAAAAAAACAGTGGTTATTGGGGGAGGAAATGTCGCTGTTGACGCTGCAAGAGTTGCCAAACGCCTTGGCTCTGATGTCACAATAATCTACAGAAGGTCAAGAAAAGAGATGCCTGGGAGGGATAAGGAAATAAAGCACGCAGAGGAGGAGGGCATTGAATTTAGGTTTTTAGCAAATCCTATTAAAATAACTGGAAAGCATGATGTTAATGGGATAGAATGCATAAGCATGAAGCTCACTAAACTAGATGATTCAGGAAGAAAAATACCTATGCCTGTACAAGGCTCTGAATTCAAAATAGCTTGTAATCAGGTTATTGTTGCAATTGGCCAGGGCCCAAATCCTCTGATTGGAAAAACAATAAATTTAAATACAGGAAAAAAAAGGAATATAATAGTTGATACTGATTATCAAACATCAATTAAAAATGTTTTCGCAGGCGGAGACATAACATCTGGCTCTGCAACAGTCATAAAAGCAATATCAGATGGCAAGAAAGCTGCAAAAATAATTGATGAAAAACTAAAAAGAGGTTAAAATGAAAGAAATAAGGACAAAGCTGATACTTCTGTTTTTATTTGTTGTGTTATCAATAATTGTTGTCAATACAATGAGCACAATAGGAACAATACTTCTTACATACCTTATTGTAATATCAGGAATATACATAAGCTTAGCATATATGGTAATAACTTTTATATTATATAAAAATAATCTGCCGACAGAATCATGGATACTATTTTCTGTTGTTGCCATATTCCTTGCAGCAAGCTCTTTTTTTGGGAGGTTCATGAATAACCTTCTTGTGGCTGAGCAGTTTCTTGCTTTGAGCATGGTTTTGTTGTTTGTTGCGGCCCTGATGAAGTTCTGGAGCACTATGGCCCTGACTGAGAAAAAGAAAAAAATTATAAAACAAAAAAAGAAGAGAAAGCGCAAATAACTTATAACTCAATCCTCATCAAATTTATTTCCTTTATGAGGTTAATATACCCTTCAACAACCCTTTTGCTTTTTATTTTGATTATCTTTTCCTGAACTTTGGTGAGAAAATTCGCTGTCTTTTTCTTGTCTTCATCTTCGTTCTGCATAACAACATTAACATACCTGTCTAAAATAGACTCCCCGTCAAATTTTATGTTAATGTTCTTCTCCATCTTCTTGAAGTCATTGAAAATATGCTCTGCAACCATTTCTGGATAGTCTATTACAGTGTGCCTCATTATCTGCTTGTCAGCGCCGTCATTGAAGTCAATTGCCAATTCAACAGAGTAGTCTCTTGCAGAGAAAGAACTAACCTTAATTTTTTTTATTTTGACGTTGATTATTTTCATCTTTATAATGTTCTATATATTTTAGCTTAGCTGTTTATCTCAACAAACCTTGCTACAGACCTGTCAAATGTTTTTTCAATCTCATCTGGAAAGCAGCATGCAGGAAGCTCATCTCTGCTCAGATGATATCTTATGCACTCACAGCAGAGGCCCTTTCTTTCACAGGGCTCATAAGTGCAGTTGCACTTAGCTAGATTTTTCGGTTTGTTGCATTCCATTTTTGTATTTCTTTCAAAAATATATTTTTATTATTCTTGTTCTATCAATTCCTTAAGCTTTTCAAGCTTTTCCTCTATTTCTTTTATTAGCTCTTCTTTATCCTTTGTTGTTAGCCCTTCTTTTTCATCTTCAATAGCTATTGTTCCTTTGCTTACAAATTCAATAACATTTTCATCTGTCTCAAATGAGATAACATCATTTGTTTCTGCATCAACAAAAACCGTGCTTGATATTCCTGCAAAATCAGCAGGCGTAATTGAAAGCATCCAGTAGAGCTTTGTGTTTATTACATAAGGCCTGGGCTCAATTATCTTAAATTCGCCCCAGTCTATTGTCGGGAATCTTTTTCTCACATAGTCAACAACCCTGACAGGCCCTGTTAATGTCTTGTCCTCATCCATTTCAAGCATGTCAATCTTGCCTGTTACTGCATCAACAACAAAGACCTTGAAAACACCATAGCTCTCTCCATAAGGCTCTGCAGCTATAATCCACTTAAGGCCGTCGTTGGTTGGCATTAGGAATGGCTGCCTGTTTCCTTGGCCATAAACATCAGCAATCTCTATCTGGTCTTTGTGGAAGAACCATGCGTTAAAGACACCAAGGTGATACTGGTATGATTCAACATACAATCTTGCAAGCGACTCTGGGTAAGCCCTGTTATTTTTAAGATAATCAATATACTCTATCTCATCAGGCAGATGCTTGCTTATTTTTCCTGCAGAATCAACAACATAAACCCCATCAAAATAAGGCATCATGACAGGAAACCTAAAGCGGTATTTTATTATAGGCACTATTGTCAGAATATCTTCATTTTTTATTATATAATATATCTCGCCAACGTCCATGAAATAGGTTTCCTTATAGAGCTTCCAGTAGATATTGTCTGTTATACCTATATCCTCACCTATCTTGAACTCTTTGCTTATCATCTTTGTTTGCCTGTTGCTCTTTTCTGCATTGACAGTCATTAGGCCCTGAACCTTCTGCGTAAAATAAAGTATAAAGCCATCAGGCACTCTCGGGGTTGTCCATACCAGGCCATTATTCATGTTGACAAAGTCAAAATCACCTAGACGTTCCCTTGATTTCTGAAGGCTGTCTTTTGCATATCTTTCAGCAACTGCAAGCGGAACAATCCTGACCTGTGATGAGTCAGGAAGCTCATTTATAATGTGATATTCTGTTTCACTTACAATATATCTCTCAACAATAACATCATTTAATGCAAATGCCATGAATAAAATAAATGCTGTGGCCAATAAACCATATCCTAATTTATCCTTTTTTTTCATAAAGGCAAATGCACAAAACAATGCAAACAATACTGCAAATATAATGCTTGGATGAGTGTAAAAGCCCATTATAAATGGATGGAACCACGGCCTGAAAAAATACAAAATAAATAACAATATCACTATTGTTATCCAAAAGCCAATCTTTGTAAATGGTTTTTTGACATCAATTATTTTTCCCTTGTTATGGGAGAATCCTTTTTTCTCTATTAGGTAACTGATAAGGCCACCCATTATAATCCAAAGTAAGATATTGCCAAAAAACAAGCCTAAAACTACTCCTGTTAATATTCCAATTGTCAAAAAAGGATTTCTTTTTTTCCTGAAAAACATCTTGTCACCTCACTACCTGTAATCCTGCATTTTTCCTTCGGTTGAAGGCCTTGAATAGATATGTGGTCCTCTAACTGTTCCTTCTTATTTTAATTTACTCTCAATATTCTTATATTTAACAGGCTCTTTATTAACGCTTACATGCCTTACATTGTGTTCATACTTTGGTTTATAGATTTTAGGCAAAATTCCACAAAAACAGTCAGGATCATAATAACCCATTTTCCTATACTTTATAAAATCCAAGCCCATAATAATCACCCAATTATTGTCTTAGAAAAGCAATTATTTAAATCTATTGTTTTATTTCTTTAAATAAACAGTTCTTGTTGGGAAAGGTATGCTTATGCCTTCTTTCTTAAAGGTTTTGTAAATAACATTGGTTACATTCTCTTTTGTTTCATATCTTTTCGCAACATCATCAACCCAGAACTTTGCATCAAAATCCAGAGAAAAATCATTCATCTTACTGAAATAAACAGAAGGAGCTGGCTCATCAAGAACATTTTCAACTTTCTTTATTGCTTCTATTATCACTCTTTTTACTTTATCTACATCAGAGCCGTATACAACGCAAAATTCAACAACTCCTCTTGATTTGATGCTTGGCTGGACATAGTTCTGTATTTTTGAGTTAGCCATCTTGCCATTTGGTATAATAAGAATATCATTATCCCATGTCTTTATCTTTGTGCTTCTAAGGCTGATATCATAAACTATCCCGCTTTCTCCTGAGTCAATTTTTATTCTGTCACCAACCCTGTATGTCCTGTCAAGTATAATTGAGATTCCACCAAATATATTTGAAAGGCTGTCCTTAAGGGCAAATCCAAGTACAATTCCTGCTATTCCAAGACCAGCAACAAACCCTGTTACATCCTTATCCCAGATGCCAAGTATAAACATCAAGCATGCAATAATCAAAACAACATTTGAGAATTTATGTACTAATGGAAGCATTGCATCAACGCCAGATTTTGTCCTCTTTGCCCAGTTAATCCCCCAGAAGTCAATGAACATATCAATAATTATTATTGCAAAATATACAGCCAGGATTGCTATAAAAGAATTGATTATTCTTGAGATCAATAAATTCATAATTCCAAGATGCAGCAGCACAAACCTTACACCAACCAGGATTATAACATATGTTAAAAATGGCTCTGTTTTTTCAAGAAGCACATTATCAAACTTTGTTTTTGTCTTCTCAGTTATTTTTTTTAAATATTTTCTTAAAACAACTGCAACTGTTTTTGCTATTACTACAAATAAAATAAAGATTATTGCTGCTTCCACATACTGGTTCTTAAAAAACTCTATCATAGTATTTAGCTCCATATTTTTTTGAAATATAGAATTATATTTATAACTTTCTCTTTATCAAGAAATAGTAACAGGCTTGTTTTCCTTAATTGAAATAGAATAAGAGTTCGGTATTTTCTTTGAAACTCTTTTTAGTGCATTCTTTGCAATTTCAATGCCCTCTTTATTAACCCTGACTATGCATATTTTTTGCCCTTTTCTTACCTGAGCAGCTGCACCAATAGGCTTTCCAAATGACATCTTCATTCCTGTTGACATTCTGTCAGCTCCTGCACCGCTTGCCAATGGATTTTCTCTCAAAATGTGGAAAGGGTAGATCATTATCTTCATGAAATAACCTTTTTCTCCAAGCTCTTTTTCCAGGATTCTGTTGCTTGTCTGCCTTGCTGATTCAATTGCATCATGCCTTATCTGCAGATCAGTTTTTGAAATAAGCTCGAGGGTGTAACCAAACTCCTTTTTCGGGTCTCCCATCTCAAACCTGACTATCTTGAGGTTAGGGCTTGCCCTGATAAAGGATTTCTTCCTGAACTTTGAGGTTCTTGTGTAAGGTCTCTCAACTTTTCTGTAAGCTGCAAATTTTCTTAATCTTGCCATGCTTTTTGGGAATTGTGGATAATTTAAAAAGCTTTCTAAAGAAGTTTTAATTATAATAGAAAGTTTTATATATAATTGCTATATTAGTATACTTTATTCAAAGAGGTGGTTTTTAATGAGGTCAAAAAAAGGAGGGCTGGAGATTTCTATTAATGCCATTATTATTCTGATTCTGGCTATAACTGTCTTGGGCATAGGGCTCGGCTTTATAAGAGGAATGTTTAAGAGCACGATAGGCCAGCTTGGAGAGGTAAGCAAAGATATAGAAAATGATATGATTAATCGTATCAGGGAGCGTAATGAAAGGCTTGTTTTGCGTGAGGAAGATATAGAAATCAAGAAAAGCACTGAAAAAAAGATTTATTTTGGAATAAGGAATGAAGAAGATGATGAAACAACCTTTGACATTG
>Ga0210019_1002213_pt1 | contig 19188 bp, 12 predicted proteins | sample CryGeyCG2114_020_2_FD_183969 | JGI IMG/M metagenome (GOLD analysis project Ga0210019, IMG submission 183969) | Groundwater microbial communities from aquifer - Crystal Geyser CG11_big_fil_rev_8/21/14_0.20 (SPAdes) (version 2) | ecosystem: Environmental > Aquatic > Deep subsurface > Groundwater ...
AAATGAAATATTGGCTATTTTTTCGCTTTCCAATTCAAAAAGCGCAATATAAAGAGCCAAAACAAAAATAGCCGCTCCAGCGATAATTAACCCAATAAAAAGTTTTTTGAAATTGCCCTTCGGGTTTAAAACCAAATATTTATTTTCAAATTCTAAAATCGGTTTTTTTGTATAATCCGCAATTTCCATTTTATCCCTTCAAAAACTCAGGCGTAACAGCAGTTATATAGAAAAGAATGCTTGTGTCTATTAAGGGAAACATAACCGCTGAAATAATAATTGCCTGTGTGGCATCAAAGGGCAATTCAATGAATGAGCTTCCTACAATAGTAAATGACTGGAACAATGCGGGTATTATTGCAGATGCCACAATAAACACAAGCGATACTGTCGCTATTTTTGCTGAGTACTCCTTCATTTCCGCTTTTTGTCTTGAAAGCTGTTCAAGCGCTATCTTTCTTATTGAATCGCTTCCATATTCCCTGTTTCCGATTTCATAAACTGAAAGGATTTGGGAAATTGTCCGCTTAACTGTTCGGGAGTTTATTTTTTTTCCGAATCTCAAAAGAATTTCTGGTGTAGCTTTCCCTGATTTTTTTGATTCTGCCAATTCTTCCCCAAGTTTTTCGGAAAGTAATCCGTAATTGGAATTTGTGATGTTTTTCAATGCAACATCAAAACTCCTGCCTGTTTTAAGGTCGATGCTGAGCTGCATCAATGCAAAAGGCAGATACTTCTCAATTTTTTTTGCATTTTTTTCGGATTTTCTAAGAGGCATTGTAAAGAAAACAGTTCCCGAAATCAGAGCCAAAAGAATTGCAAATAAAACGCTCTCAAAAAAACCGTCAAAGAAAATGCCCCATATCACAATTCCGAAAATTCCGAAAACCGCTGTTATTTTTGCTGTTTTTTCCAAATGTCCGGCAAAATTTTCCCCTTCTGATTCAATCGCCGTTTTCACTTTGTCTTTTGTGGTATTCTTTAATTTCATGCATAAATCCCTCTAGGTCTTCACAACTGATTTTTTTGAGATATTTTTCCCTAGATATTAGCTCTTCTTTGGTTTTTTTTCTGTTGTAACCGAATGTTTTTCCCGCTTTTTCAGTCAATTTTTTTCCAATATTTATTTTTTCAAATTCTTTTTTATCAAAATTATACTCTGAAAGTTTGTTTGCAACTGGGGAATTTTTTTCGATTAAAATTTCAGAAATTTCCGTGCAAATCCTTTTTTCAAAGAAATTTCCATTGCTAAAAACACTTGCCCTTTTTTGCGTTATCATAATGTCTATTGATCCGAGGTCAAATCCAAGGACTCCGAGTGTCTGCAGTCTTGCCAGTGCCTCTTCACCTGATTGTGCATGGAATGTACAATAACTTGCTTTTCCTTGCCCTGCCAAAAGAGTATCGACAAAAGCAGATGCCTCGTCCTTATTTCGCACTTCCCCTATAATTACTATGTCCGGCCTCATTCTGAGTGTATTTTCAATCAGATGTTTCATGCCTATTCCGACCTCTTCCAAAGTGCTTTGATTGATTTTATGTTCATGAGGAATATTAATTTCCGGGCATTCTTCTGAGATTATTATCCTTTCATTTTCAGGCACAAAACAAAACAATGAATTAAGCAAGGTCGTTTTTCCTGAACCTGTATTGCCACACACCACTATCGAACAGTTTGATTCCATTGCAAGCCAAAGAAATGCCATCTGTTCATAAGAAAAGGCCCCTGACTCAACAATGTTTTTTGGGGTAAACATTTTTTTTCTGAATTTTCTTATCGTGAAATTAGTCCCGGAAAACGCAACGGGTGATATGCACGCATTCATTCTTGACCCGTCAAAAAGTGTTGCATTTAACAAAGGGTTTTGGGTTGTAACTCTTCTTCCTATTTCGCTTGCCATTGAATTTATTGTTTCTTTGAGTTTTTTTTCACTTGCGAAATAAACGTTGGATTTCATCCACCCGAAATTTGAATCATAAACAAAAATGGGTTTGTTTTTTCCTATGCCTATTACTGCAATTTCTTCAAGATTTGGGTCTTCAAGAAAACCGGTAACAGGTCCGCTGCTTTGAGTGAGCCACCCGAGAAGTTTTACAAGGTATTCTTTTTGATCTTGTTCGAGGTGAATATTTTCGGCAATGCACAATGATTCAATTGCACTGTTTTTTTCAGAAAAATTATTTTTTCTGCAATGGTCAAGCGCTTTCTCCAAAAGCACGGCCTCCTCAATGCTTAATTCAGGCATTCCTTTGAGGCAATATTTTTTTTCATTTTTGCTTGCTGAAAAAATCGTTCTTATTTCATTTTCGGAAATTGTTTTGCCTGCCCCATGTTCCATTATTTTGAATGCTCTCCAGCCAAGGGTTTTTTCCACTTCAAGAGTCTCAAAAATAGTTTTATGCCCCTCACCCAAAAAAACACCTATTCGTCAATTGACGAAATATTGGGTGTTTGTTTTTTTAAATTAATTGTTTGCTATTGGTTGTTTATTAGGTCTTTTGGGGGTTAGGCATTTGCTCTGCCGGCGTTATCTTTCTTTAATCCCAACTCAATTTTTCCCCTATTCCAATTGCCTTTGCTTTACCCTGAGGTAGTTCTATAAGGTACTTTGCTGATTTTTTCGGCGTGTAGTTAATTAACCACGGGTTAAGGGTTGATTTATCGACAACTATTTTGTTTTTATCGAGAAATATCGTGTCTATTGGAAAGAATACGAACATCATATGTATGCTTGAACCTATGCGGGATTCTTTTGAAAAAGGAAAAATTAGTGCATAATCAAAGTTTTTTCTTGTTTCAAACATTAATCCTTTGAATTTTGAAAATAAGCTGTTTGCAAATCTTGTTTTTTGCATTATCTGTTTGCCTGCTCCGCTGTAAAGCATTTTACTCTACGCCCTATTTTTTTCCCTTATCATTTCAAGACTGGGTACTTTGATTTCCTCAAGCATGGCCTTTGATTTTTTAGGGTCAATTTCCTCAAATATTTTCCGCTGAGCCTGTTTCCTAATGGTTTCCAGCTCTTTCATTTTACTTTTCATTTCAAGAAGAATTTTGGCTATCTCTTTTCTTTTCTCAGCTTCGTCCTTAATGTCCCTTATTGCAATATTCTCTGCCATAAAACCAACAATATTATGTTTAACTGCTTAATAATGGTTTTTCCGGTGTATTTTTTTGTGGTTACCTGATTTATTTACACTACTAGGATTTGTGAATAGTTTTTGCATGTTCATATTTGGTTTACCTCTTTTATGATTTTGCGGTTGTAGTGCATTTTTCTTCGGAATGCTTGGATTGCTGTTTCCAGGTTTGCGTAATCCAGGCTCCTGCTTGGCAGGAGATTGTTGTGCCACTGCACAACCTCGTCGACTGTGTCAAAGTCATGCCATTGGTATAACCGTTTTTTTATTTCCCCAAATGTTCGCTCTATTTTTCCACAGGTTTGTGGATGCAAGATTATGGCTGAGCAAGTATACGAGTTTCCTTGTCTTGTTTGGGATTGTTTCTAAATTTGTTAAATGGGTTAAAATTGGAGGCTATTTGCCTTTGTTTACTGTTGAGTTAAGGTCTAAGAATAGTGTTTTAAGGTTTGCTGAATGCATTAATTTTAGGCATTTTGCCAAACAATCTAGGTTAGCTGAACTAACTAGCCTTAATGCTAATAGCCCCGTCGTCTAGTGGCCAAGGATACGACCCTCTGGCCAGTTTCTTGGGTCATTTATCTTGAAATTGGGAGTAAGGTCGGGACCAGAGTTCGAATCTCTGCGGGGCTATACGCACTTTTTCTTTTCTCTTGGGAAGCGAAAAGAAAACCTGCACTAAAAGAAAAGAGAACTGCTTAAGCTTTACCAAAAGAAAATATGTACTAAAAGAAAAAGCTTTACCAAAAAGAAAGAGCCATAAAATGTCTTCGCCAAAAAGAAAACCCAACACTGCCAAGAAAAATGCCAACTTTGCTGATACTTTTCCCTAAATCATTAAATAGGTTAATGTTCTTTCTATGTATATGAAATTCCCTTACTGCCCTAACTGCTTTTCAGCGAACATGAAACAGCTTTCAGGTTCTGAGTACAAATGCAACAAATGCAGCTTTAAGGGAAAAACAGATATTGCTACTCTTGAAGAAATAAATGCGTTTACAAAAAAAGCAAATGTAAATAGAAAACCACTTGTTGATTACAGTAATCCAAAAGAAAGTACAATAAAAAACGGTAATGAATTAAAAGAAAAACTCAAATCCCTTAAAGGAAAAAGCAGTGAAGATTTTGAAATATTCTAATATTTTTTTGAAAAAAATAGTTTTTGCGAACAGGCAATTGTCTGCCCGCAATTTTTAATTTTTATTTGAAGATTACTTTTCTTCCTCTGAAGATCATAGCCAATCCGATCAATAAGGCAATCAATAGCATCAAAGGAGAGCTGCTGAATCCCGCTAAATCAAGATTGCCCAATCCGAAGAAACCTGTTGGTGTCTCTGGTTCTGCCGGGGGCTCTTCAGGCTGATTGTTGGTTTCTGTTGGGGTAGTATCTGTGTTGCCTGTGCCTGAGTTACTATTTGTTTCTTCAACAACAGGTTCTTCCACGACAACTTCTTCTACTTCATTCACAGTGACTGTTTTACTTGCCACAAGTGTATCTGTTGTGCCTTTCCAGTAAAGTTCCGCAAGCTTTTCGCCAGGGGTATCAAATGATACTGCGAAATCCTGGAATCCAGCGCTGTTAGAGATTTCGTCAAGAAGTTTTCCATCAGCGTAAACCTTACATCCGAATGCCCATTTACAGAGTGCGCTTACAGTAACATCTTCACCAACATTAACTGCTGATGGATTCACTACAAGCAGTCTGCTTGCGCTGCTATCTCCACCGGAGCCTCCTCCGCCACCGGAACCGCTGCTACTTATAGCAGGTGGCGTGCTTGCAGGCGCAGGTGTTGCGGTAGGATTTGTTACATTAAGGTTCATGCTGTCAGAATACATCCTATTCTCGTCAGTATATTTGACAGCAATATTTAATGTTCCTGTGGTATTCGGCGTGAATGTATAACTGAATGAACCGTTAGCATCGGTTTCAACTCTTGCAGACCCGAAGAATCCTGAAACGAACACGTTCTCGTCCGAAACCTGTCTTCCTGTGTCCGAAATGAGCTGTCCCGAAAGTGTTACTATTGTTCCGGTTTCAACGGAAGAATCACTGAGTGAAAGGCTGAAACTGTAGTTTTCAAACACATTTATATCAATAGATTTGCTGTTAATGTTTCCTGCCATGTCGTTTACATCAACAGTAACATTGTAGGTTCCGATGTTCCAGTCTGAATTGGTATCAAAGGTTCCGGTGTAGATATTTCCCGAACCTGAAAGAACCAATGTTTTTATTGTGGCCGATGCCGGGTCTTTTATTGTCGCGATTACCGAATCGATTCCCGTTAATTTATCGGATGCATTCACATCAATTGTTACCATATTTCCTCTTGGAATGGGATTTGGGGTCACATCTGTTGTGCTGATTGTAGGAGGTGTATTGTCAATTGTCGGGTCTATTTCCAGATAACCGTAGTTTCCTGCAATATCGGTTGCCCCGACTGCAATATTATAGTCTCCATCAGGGAACAGAAGAGTGTTCAAATCCCAGTAGAACTTATTAATGTTGGTGTCGAAAGGCACATCAAGCTGAGGCCAGACCACATTTCCGTCGCCAATATGGCAGTCCAGTCCGACACAGTAATCAATGCCGTCTTTTTCAATCAGATAGAAATCCACCTGACTGATTCCTGAAAGGTTGTCCTCAACACTTGAGTAAACCCTGTAAACTCCATTGATGAATCCGTTCACATCAGGGTCAATTGAATTTATTAAAGGCACAGCATTGTCGATGCCTACCTTCAGTTCATCATAGCTGGATGACTGTCCAACCGCGTCATTGTACACTCTTATTTTTGTGTACTGTCCGCTCTTATGGTTGGTGTTTCCCCAGTTATTGGTTGAAACCTCTCCCTGTGTATCACATGCCCAGCTCTGTGAACCTATTGAGGAAATGTCAAAGGTCCCAAGATCCGTGGACTGGATATCTGTACTGTAATAATCGAGTTCACATGTCGGTCTTGTCGGTGCGGTGTTTGTTCCCACGTGCGAAACAAGATTGACCGTGCCTGACTGTGTCCAGAATACATCTGATGCAATCGAACCATACGGGAACGGCAGTGAAGTATTGCTGTTTACAACCGGACTTATGATGTCAGTATATGCAGTGAAAAGACTGCAGTCATCCACAACATACAAGTTGAATGAATTGCTTTCCCCCATAATTATTCCATTTTTAGATGCCACAAGATGAACCGACCAGTTCGCATCATAAGGCACGTTAAACACAGCGTGGAAATTTCTGTTGTGGTACTTTTCCATGTAATTTGAGAACAGGTAATTGTTCACCGTTGTATTGCCATCTGTTGCGACTATATTGAAATCATAGATTCCTGTTTCAACAGCCCCGAAACTGAAGCTTGATGGCAGGTAATCGGGTCTCACATAACAATATTCTTTAATCCAGTCGGATTGGAAATTGAACCCCTGGAAATTGGCAAGGTACGCTAGTGCATAGAATTGAGCATTGACATTATGCCCTATTGTTCTGTTGTTATCGTCGGCATCAATGAACTGCACACTCACATTGTACATTTGGGCATTCCAATCATTCACGTTTGTGAAAACCGCCTGATATTCCAATCTAGAATCAGGGTATGCTATTGTCCATTCGGATTCAGGGAATACGTCTGTGAAATCCAAATCAAGGAATCTTATAAGTGCGTAATCTGCGAGGATTCTCTTATGTTTTCCCTTCACATACAAGGTCCCGTTATTTTCATCTCTGTGGTAGGAAATCCAGACAGTTCCCACATCCATATCCTCAACAAGGTTTCTCAGGTCGTCAATTTCAGTGTGGACCGAAGCGAATTCGCTCCAGACACTATCAAATTCAGACCATACTGCCATGAGGTTCGAGTCCACATCATTGAACTGTTCCCAGATTGCATTTTGGTCATTGGCATACTGTGCCATGAAAGCGTCATAATCTGATTTGAATAAAATAAGGTTTGCATTCTGGTCATCAATCCTTGCATTGGCTGTGTCTATCTGCGATTGGAGCACAAGATCCATCGCCTCAAGCGTGCTTACCCTTGATTCAAGAATGTCTATCTGATTTTGAAGGCTCTGGTCAGCGAGCTGAAGATCATTGATGTCAGAAACCAATCCAGAAATCTGCGCATTGATTGCATTTATCTGTGACTGCAAGTTAGCATCCGCTACCTGTAGGTTTGCAATTACCATTTGAATAGCATCTATCTGGTTCTGCAGGTCTGTGGTCATTGCGTTCAAATCATCAAGCCTTAACTCAATGTTGTTGATGCTTGAATTCAAATCATCTATCTGTGACTGTAGGTGTTGGTCTGTTAGTCCAAGGTTATCAGTTATTCCGTACAGGTCAAGCAGTTGTGCAAATGCCAAATCTATTTGTGTCTGTAGATAGGCAATTGCCATTGTATCAAACTGGACATAAATTATCCTTCCGCTTTCGAGTGTTATTCTTGCACCATAAAGCTTGTTTAAATCCCAGTCTGTCACATTCAAGTCAAGTGTGAAAAACGCATTTGAATCCGTGGTCACATGATATGTATACTCTGCCGGAGCATCAAGTCCATTGAGGAGTTGGAAAACCTCTACAGTATACTCTGTGTTTGTCCTTTGCAGGTATCCATACAGGAGATTTTTCTTGTCGGAACCGTTTTCATAATAAACATTCTCGAGGTTAGAGGAATCATTTTCCTCAATGTTGAACCTGAGTTTCTCATCAGGAGTTTCAACATTTGTAGCGACATCAGTTGCCCTTGTATTTACTCTGTATTCTCCTTCAGGCAACGAAGAATTGTCCCACTCATAATTCCATGTAGTAAAGGTCGAGTTAGGTATTGTCAAGTTTGTGTTAGCCCAATCCAGTACCGTGACCCATCCGCTTTGGGTGTTATGTTGTACCTGTATTTCAACCTGCGCAACTCCCGAAAGGTTATCTGTTGAGGTTCCGCTGATTGTTGTTTTTCCCTTTATTACTGATGAAAAGTCAGCTGGTGAATCCGCCATTGAAATAGGTGGCGTTATGTCAATTATAACAAGTGCCGTAACTCTATTGCCTGCATTTCCAGCTACATCAAAGCACCTGTAACCTACGGTTGTTTCGCCTTCAGCAAAATGGTGCCCGAGGTTTGTTGTGCCTGAACTTACATTAATATCCCATATTCCTGTGTTGTAATCCCAGCTAATCTGGCAGTAATCCAGTCCTGATGTTACATCAAACCCTGAATCAAGAACTGCATTCACATCTTGTGTGTTGTACGGGTTTCCCGGGAACGAAATAGACTGTCCTGAAGGTGCCGTCAAATCAACCTTGAATGGTCCTGTGGTTTGCGGGGTTTCAGGATTATTAACCTTGTCTCTTGCCATGAAAGTTATGTAATTTGATCCATCTGGGAGAGGGAATGGAACTTGCATGTATTTTGTGTCCACACTACAAGATCCGAAAGAATCAAGACAGTAATCAATCCTATTGACTCCTGAATTGATGTCGTTGGGATCAATTGCGCTGAGCGTTATTGCCGGAGTCATTACATACCATCCGCTTAAACCATCAGGTGAAGACGGATTGATTGAATAGCTTGACACCGGTGGGGTGAGATCAATCCTTGTTGTTTCCTGATTTGACCAGTTCCCATCATTTGCGACATTGTCAACGCCCCTGACTCTGTAATCGTGCTGTGTTGCATCTGTGTTTCCTGCATCGGTAAATGAAAGCACATTTCCAAGTGCGGAAATTATTGTATTTTCCTCAAAATCATAATGAGCCACGCCCGAAACAAGGTCGATTGCGGCTGTCCATGAAAGACCTACATCCGAGTACCAGACATATGGGGGCAGGGAACTCAGCACAGGTGCTGTAGGTCCGGTCAAATCGACAGTAAAACCTTCAACATTTGATTGTGCGCTTTCATTTCCCGCATTATCAATTGCAACAATTCTGTAATCGTGGCTTCCTTCCAAAAGACCTGAATCAAGGTACCATGTTTCGGTTCCTGCAGTTGAGCCTATAAAGTTGAATGCTCCTCCATTGTCGCTTCTGTAAATATCATAATGGCTGATGCCTGATGTAGCATCTGTCGAAGCGCTCCAGTTAACTGTTTCCGAAGTGCCGCTTATGAAAGCATTCGGGAAAGCGTTCAAATCAGGAATGTCCGGTGCAACAGTATCAATCATTACCCCTAAGTTGCCGTCAACACTATCATTTCCTGCATTGTCAAAAGCCTCATAAGTTACCGCGGTAAATCCTTCCGCTGAAATTGTGAATGGGTTTGTGTAGATATTTGTGGAACCTATTGTATACTCTATCCTGTCTATTCCCGAACTCGGAGGTGCATCGTTCGCATTAAGTGTAATTTCTACTGTGCTTCTGTACCATCCGTTGTCTCCATTTGGGGATGCGGGGTTAAGAATGTGCAAAACAGTAGGGTTTACAGTATCTACAAAAAATGTTGTTCCTGAGGTATTGCTTATATATGCTCCTTCCGAGTCAATACACCTGACGTCTGCAGTATGGTTTCCGTCCAAAAGTGCCAATCCCACAATATCAATAGTAACTTTAACTCCTTCGGATGAACTATCAAAGCTTCCGTCGCTTGCAGCCATTGGATTCCATGAACCAGAGTCAATCCTGTACTGTGCTGCTCCAATATCCGAATCAAGGTCGGTGCATGTTCCCGTAAGAACAGGGTTGGGGTTTCCGTTTGTCGGGTCAGGACTAACCGCCACCAATAATGCCATTGGGTGGTAATTAAAAATAGCCCTTATCATATAGTTGGCTGTTGATTCTGAATTATAATCTCCTGGTGCAGAATTTGCAAAAAAGCTTCTTCCTGTGGGGGCTGTTGTGTCATAGCCGATTTCAACATCCGTTGACCCGAGTTTCTGTACGCCAATATAAAAATCGGACGAATAAACTGGGTGCAAAAGCTGGTAATTCATTTGGAATGTTGGGGTTGCGCTGGGAAGGGTGGCAAATGAAAATGAATCCAATGTGTTGAAGAGGTTGCCTGTTGCATATGTAAAATATGGGTCAGTTCCTGAGGGGCTGTAGGCATAGACCTTTACTGCATCAAGTGTTCCTGTAGTTATTGGGGATATTTTTACTGCCTGATAATTATAAACAGGATTCATTAATTCCGCAGAACCATCATCGTATGAAATTTCGCTTGCTGCGAAAGAAACGGTTGCGATTAATATCAAAAATAATACAACGATTACTCTTGCTTTTAGATTGTTCAAATTTTATCCCCCACTAATATACTATTCTTTTATTACTTTTAGATTACTACTTTTATTACTTTTAGATTACTAGGATTTTTAAACTTATTTTATATGTTAAATCCTCTTTACTTCTAATTCCTTACTATTCTGCCTCTTTTTCCCTTCTCCTATTCACGCTAATTTTTTCTAGTTATATTGTTAATACTGATTAACTCTTTTTAACTCTTGCTGTGTTATTTGCCGTTCTTTTTCTTTTGCATTGCAATTGACGCAATTTTTTTCCGGAACACAAATGCAAGAATTATCAGGATTATTCCCGCGCCCCCGACAAGAAGGAAAGGATCGGGTGTATTATTAATCGGAGTTTTCACAGGAACGCTGATTACTTCCTGTTGTGTCCTTACAGTATCATCAACAAAACTCTTTATTTCAAGTTCAAGGAGGTAATTCTGGATGCTTGCATCATCCTTTATTCTGAAAAGAAGAGTCGCTTCCCCTTCCTGTCCCGGCTCAAGTTTTGGTGCAACAAAATCAAATGCCTTATCAAATTCAAATGGCTGTTCACTTTTTTCAAAAACCTTTACCCTTACCGATTCACCGTTTGCTTCGCCTATGTTTTTTATTTTAATTTTCAAACTAACATTCCTGTTGCCCGCCTGCAAATCAGCAGGGTTAGTTGTTACCTCAACAACCTCGAATCTTGGAACAGGTTTTACAATAAGGTCAAAACTAAGCTCCTTTTCAAGGAAATTATTTGCGCCTGAATTGTTTAATGTGTATTGGGTAAGCACTTTCAATGTATAGGTGCCACTTTTTGTTTCTTCAGGAACATCAATGAAAAAAACAGATTCAGCTGACGAATTGCCATTCAGGTTTCCTAAAAGTGAAATGTTCGAAAAGCTATCCGCGACCTCTAAGTCCTCAGGCAAAACCAACGTGGCTTTGAGATTTTCAGCAACATCCTCGCCTGTATTGAGCAATGTTACAGTAAGCTGAACATCATCCGTATCTGGAAGAATTTTTCTAGGATCGGATTCTATGCCCCCAATTTCAATATTCGGAAGTTTATTATCAACATCAATGCTCAAATCAAATCTCTGATCCGGTTTTCCAGATTCCCTTACAACAAACTCCATTATGTTGTCCCCATCAATCGCTTCCCTTGTTACCTCAAGCCTGTATTTAACAACAGCTGATTTGAATCCTGGCAATATTCCAAGATTTTTCACGGCTTCCTGTCCATAAGCAAGCCTTAAACTGTCCTTTGGAATAAGCTCGGCTTTCAGGTTTCCTGTATCCCCTTTTGAATTATTCTCTATTGAAATGAAAACATCCACAAAGTCACCTGCTTTTGCAGGAAGCGGATCATATTCCAGAACGCTTGTCCTGAGTGCAAATGTATTCATTGCTAGTAAAATCATAATGCCTAACACAAGAATTTTTTTCATCAAACCAATCACCTATTGTTTACTATTTGAGCCAGTGGTTCTCTTAAAAAGCTTTTCCTGAAGCACCAGTACAGGCGGTACAATAACCATGCACCCGATAAAAATGTAAATAACTGAAAGGGTCATTGTAAGCCCAAGCCTTTGTGTTATAAGAAGCGATGCAAGCATTAATGAAAGGAAACCTATTGCGGTTGTTATTGTCGACGCGAAAATTGCTTCGCCAACCTCATCCATTGTTTCGATAACCGCATGTTCTATTGTTTGCCCTTCTTTTTGCAGGTGCTTAATGCTATGTATAAGGTGTATGCTGAAGTCTATTCCAAGACCCATTACAAGAGGAATGAATCCGCTTGTAAGCATTGTGAAAGGCAGGTTAATGTAACCCATGGTGCCTATTGTCCAGACAAGCGAAATCATTATTGGCACAATTGACATTATTCCTGAAACAATGGATCTGTAAAATAAAATTATCAAAAATAAAATAATCAAGAAAGAAAGAATTGAAGTAAATCCTAAATTTGATCCGAGGTTTTCGTTAAGCTCAATAAACTGCACAAGATTTCCCCAAAGCTTTGCAGTAACTCCATCAGGAAGAGCCACAGATTCAATGTGCTTGCGAAGCTCATTGTAATTCCTTGTCTGCTCCGCATCGCTTCCGCCAAAACTAGTTGAATTGACATAAATCCTCATTATCGAAAAATCCTTGTTGTAAAAGCGCTTTATTTTCGGGTTATCCTCAATTATTCTTTTGATTGATACAATATTATTAGGCAATACTCCGTTATTGGTGGCGCGTATTTCATCAACTGCGCTCACAGTCTCATCGATGTATCCTATTTCCCCGATTATTTTTGCCATCTGATCCGTTTTGATGAGAAATTCAGGATTCCTTAAATCAATTGATTTTTCCCTGCCCCCCGTTTCATTGAAGAAAAGTATCTGTATACTGTTCAAACCCGAAAATTCTGTGCCCACAACAAAAAGGCTTTCAACAACAGGATCATTTTCCGGCAAAAAGTTTTCGTTACTTGTATCAAAATAAAGAAGCGTAAATCCGGGGAGTATAAGTAATGTGAATATAACTGCGGCAACGAGTACAGCAACAGGTCTTTTTGTCTGAAATTCCCCTAATTTCCTTGTAATTTTTCTGAGCGAATCTACTTCCATCTTTGATCACCGTGTTCTTCACGAAGAATTTCAATTTTAAGCTTTAAAAGTACCGGAATAAGTATCATTGTTGTCGTAAAAGCAAAAATTACCCCAAGTGCAAGTGTCAATCCCTGCACCCTGATTGCCTCTGTAGAACCAAGAAGGTTAACCGAAAATCCCACGAGTGTTGTCAAAAAGGAAATGGATAATGCGCTTCCAACAACCTTTGCGGTTTCAGTTATTGGCTTTGAACTGTTTTTTTTGATTTTTGCATCAAAGCTATTCACAAAATGAATCGCATAATCAACCCCCAAACCTATCACCATTGCCGCAACAGTGGCATTCGCAACAGATAATTTTATTCCTAGTAAAGTCATTGTCCCGGCAAGCCATATGACCGCGACAATTACAGGGGCAATTGTTATTAGTGTTAAAGAAAGTTTTCTGAAAAGGAAAAGCAATATTGCAAAAACAAAAAGCAGGGCAATTGCCATTGTTTCAACAGAATCCCTTATCATTAAATTTATTATTTCATTAAGCAGTTTCGGAAAACCCGTTACCGCCGCATTGATTCCCAATGGAAAAGGCGCATCCGAAACCTTTTTCTCCATCCTTGCCTCAACATCATCTCTGGCGCCTGCCTTTTTCGGAATATTGACACTTACATTCATTATTGTTGCCGAAGCATCATTGTTGAAAAATGCGTCTGCATCTTTTCCCAGCATTCTTTGCCATTCTTTTGATTCTTCCAATGATTCAGGAAGCCGGCCAAAAACGCTTTTGAAAACAGCAGCAATGCTTGTCGCATTTTTAACTTCAGGCTCATTTTCAAGTGTTTTTTCAAGCGAATCAAGGGCATGCAAAACCTCCGGGTCTCTTAAATCATTCACCGTATCCTTATCCGGATTGCTTTTGTCCACTGTAACAACAACAAAAAAAGCGTCGCTTTCATCAAACTCATTCTGAATAACTTTTTTCAGGCTCAGGTAATCATCTTCGGGCTTGAGCTGCTGATCCAGGGTAGAGTCAACCTCCAGCCTCATTGCATAAAAGAGCATTGTGCCTGTCACAATAAGCATTATGAAAAGTATTGCCCAAACATTCCTTTTCTGGAATTCAACCAAAGAGGCATAAAATCCCCTTAAACCATCCTGCATTAGGACTTTGCGATTGAAAAGTTATTTAAACCAATTATTAGCGGAAGTCAAACAGGCTTTTTTTGCTTCAACAGTTTCCCCACAATAGGACTTCGCTTTTCGTTTGGAGCAACTGCTGTTTGCCTAAAAATCAAACAAGCTTTTCTGTTGCTTCGGCTCCGAAAAATTGCTTACCCTTATGCCGAATCTTCTTGCAACAAATTCAGGGTTTTCGGTGAAAAATTCCCTGAAAAGTTCCTCCACAATTTTCATTATTTCTTCGCTTTTCCCTGATTCAACTTGAATTGTCCTGCTTCTTGTAACCGATTCAAGCCTATCCGAAATAATTAATGTTGAAATAGTCCTGAAAAAAACATTCATTTCAAGCGCCTTTTTTGCAAGCGAATCAGCAAGCTCTTTTGATTCCGAGACAAGCACATCAGGATTTTGAGTATTTTCCTTAAGTGTCTTTATTCTGGATAATTGCTGTTTTTCCCTTTCCTCAACAACACTTTCGTCAATCCCGAGTGACTTTTCATGAATCAATACCCCCTTGTTTTTTCCGAACATTTCCTGCAGAAAAGTAACATCAGTTTCCGCAAGTTTTGGTATTGTGCTTATCCCTTTTTCTTTCAGCATTTCAAAAGTTTTCGAGCCAATGCCATGCAGATCCGAAATCCGTTTCCCGCGCAAAAATTCTTTGACCTCATTGGGAGTTACAAGTGTAATGCCGTCAGGTTTGTTTGTGGATGACGCCATTTTTGCAATAAGTTTGTTTGGCCCGATGCCTATTGAGCATGTAAGTTTTTCTTCATCCATTAATTTTTTCTTTATTTCAACACAAAGCTTCCTTGCCTCGGCATAGCTTCCATGCACTCTTTCCGAAACATCCATGTACGCCTCATCAATGCTCATCTGCTCGAACGCATCCGCAAATTCCCTGAAAAGAATCATTATCCTCTCGGAAACATCATTGTAATATTCCCTGTCCGCGGGCAGAATAATAAGTTCCCTGCTTTTGCTTTTTGCAAAAGCAATAGGCATTCCTGCCCTTACCCCAAAATCCCTTGCCGCATAGTTTGATGTTGCAATCGCCCCTGATTCCGCTGTCCTGCCTGAAAACATTCCAACGCAAACGGGCTTTCCTTTCAATTCAGGTTTTCTTTGCTCCTCAAGCTGTACATAAAAGTAGTCAAGATCAACGTGCAATATCACACGATTCATTTTTAAGACCTGAAAAATTTAACCGCTTCCGGAAAAGTTGTCCACATCGCCGGCTTTGCCGCAAGTTTCCCAATAAACCTGCTTGGCTTGTCCATGTCACCGTACTCGCTGAGGAATTCCCCTATGTTTGCCCTAATGAGTTTCTTGAAAAATTTATCAAGCTGTTCCTCGTTCATGCTGTTCATAAATTTCCTTATTTTCCAATGCAATTCCAGCTCCTTGTTTATTCCTGCGCAGTTTTTTTCATAGCTCTGCAGGGGCGTTCCATCCTTGAAATAATTATGCACAGATTCCGAAAGAACCCTTGCCGCATTTACTCCTGTGAGTATTCCCCCGCCTGTTGTTGCCTTTGTCTGAAAAGCAGCATCTCCGACAATCATCATGTTTTCGCTTACAAGTTTCTTAAGTGGATTTCCGACTGGGATAAGCGAACTGCACTTATCACAAAATTCACCCTTAATGTTTTTTTCATTTATAAAAAAATTGAAATCTTTTCTGATATTTCCTGATGTGCTTGCCAACCCTATCCTTGCACTCCCCTCGTTTTCAGGCACAATCCACGCAAAAAAATTTCTCGAGTAATCCCCGAAATAAACCTGCACAAAATCAGGGTCAAAAGAGCCTTTTGCCACAACCTGATAAGCATGCACATAATCCTTTATTGTTGTTTCAATTCCCGCAAGTTTCCTTATCCTTGAATTCACCCCATCGGCGCCGACAACAAGTTTTGATTTTATTATTTCTCCTCTTCCCTTATAATCGACAAAAATTGTTTCATTTCTCACATCAATCATTTTTGTGTTGAGCCTGATTTCAACTCCCGTTTCCTGCGCTTCCCTTGCAAGCACCCTGTCAAGCCCGCCTCTGTCAACCACATATGCGACAGGCCCGCTTTTTCTGATTTCAATCATTTCATGGTTAGGTGAAAAAATTTGTGCTCCCCTGACCTTGTTCATGAGAACCTCTTCAACCTGCTTCTGCAGGCGTGCTTCCCTTGTTCCGGTAACGCTTACAATGCCTGTGCAGTTAACAGGGTTGCCTATAATATTATGTTCCTCGAGCAAGACGGTTTTCCAGCCCCTTTCCTGAATTTCTTTGGCCGCAACCGACCCTGCAGGACCCGCCCCGACAACTGTAACCATGTTCATTTCAAAGACACTCTCTTATGCATTCAGTGGAAAAAAGTTTAATTAGTGTTGCTTTGTGCCTTTTTAAAAAAAAAGGTATCGGGGAAACTATTTTCCCCTGTAAGCGAATTTTCCAAGCCCTTTTTCGGCATTTCTTTTCTTGATCATTTTATGCGCGAGAAATGCGCCTCCGCCGAAAAGCAGCATAATAATCAGTGCCATGATTATCAGTATCACTATTACGAATACAATCCACACGCTGTCCGGTATCGGCGAGAACTGAATTGGATTTGCCGGATTCGATTCAAGTATTATAGGCGGTGCTGCAAAAGACTGGAATTCCCTTTGTATTCTGTTGCCCTCTTCCTCTGTAAGAGCCTTCCCTACAGCGTACTCGAACACTATTTCCTGCCCAGCATCAACGCTGCCCAAATCAAATTTGATTGCAGGGTCGCTTTGAAGAACAATAAATGTTTTGTCGCTTGTTATTGCAGAAGCGCTCTGAACAACGCCCTTAGGAATAACCTCGACAATCTGGATACTGTTCTTTGCCTCATTGTTCACAAAACTTATTTTTATTTTTGCCTCAAGGCCGGAAGCAACCCGTCTTATTTCAAGCTCTCTTGTTGGCTGGTTTGAATTTGTAAGCCTTATTGCCTCAGCCATTGCCTTATCCGTTACGCCCGCATTTTTCAGCAGCTGTTCAAGCTTAGAAATATCATACACGTATGTTTCCGCTGCAAAGAGCGTTTCATCAATGTTATTTACTTTAATTGTGAAAAGCCTGCTTGCCTCATTGCCTGCGTTATCTGTTGCGACAATTTTAAGTGAATAAGATCCATTGGCTTTTGAATTGCTGTTCCACTCAAATGAGTATGTCCCGTTTTTCTGCTCAAGCCTTCCAATGCTTGCATCATTTATGAATGCCTCAACAAAAGCAATTCCTGTTCCGTCATCATTCACGCTGGCTGAAATTGTTGCTTTGTCCTTGACAATTGCGCCTTCACTTGGAGTAACTCCTGAAATTGTTGGCTTTACCGAATCAATGTCAAATTCAAGAAGCTCATCACAAGCTTTGTCATTTTCATCTTTTCCTTCAACAAGCACCGCGCCTTTTCCCGAAATATTTGCAGGTATGTCGAAGCTTGTCTTTATTTCAGTTCCGTTTTTTCCTGAAACAAGAGTTGCATAGGCTCCGTCAGGCAGCTTTGCCTTGACCTTTCCGTTAAGCAGATCCCCGCCTGCAACAGTCACAAGAATTTCGGCGCTTCCTTCAGAAGCCGGTTCCTCAACTGTGATGTTGATTGCCACTCCGCATGCGTTTCCTGAATTAAGCACGCGTTTTATGCTGCTTAAAGCCCCCTTGTTTCCCGCTTTGTCCACTGCCTGAACCTTGTAGTAATATGCGATTCCCTGGGTAAGGCCATCCTTATCAGTATAATTTGTTTTTGTTATGTTGGTGAATTCCCTTACCCCAGGATCTGAAGCCACAAAATCCCTGTTGTTCACCTTGTCCCTAATGTTCCTGTAAATTATATAATAATCTACACCAGAATTTCCATTATCCGGCTGATCATCAGGCTCATCCCATGAAAGGTAAATACTGCTGTTGCTCTGGCTCAAACCAAAAACATTTGCCGGCACTTCAGGACCTGTATTGTCAACCCTTATCCTGAAATGATCTGTCGGTCCGCAGCCATTGCTGTTGCATGCCGCCACGTGGAACCATCTTTCTCCATCATCAATGTGTGAATAATTTTTTCCCCTGCTTGTAGTACTCTCATCATCGCTGTCAATGACATAATTGTCCGTTGTGTTAAGTGCGTACCTGTAATTATCCGCATTGCTTACAGAACTCCAGGTAAATTCAGGGTCATCGCTTTCTTTCCAGTCATCCTCATTATGCGTTTCAGATGATATTGTTGGTGTGCCTGTCGGAGCGCCTGATGATGCTGCCTGCGGTTGCGCATTAACCTGATCCGATGTTTCCCCGAAATTTCCAGATGTGTCATTTGACCTAACTTTGAAATAGTATGTTGTTCCATTGCTTAATCCTGTTTTGGTAAAGCTTGTTGATGTTGTTGTGCCAATGTATGTGCTTCCGTCAGGGGTAAATCCTGAGCTTGTTGACATATACACAAAATAAGCATTCAAATCAGCTGCTGATACAGCTGTCCACGAAAGTACAATCTGCACATCTCCTGATGTTGCAGTAAGACCAGTGACTTTTCCCGGGACATCGCTGTCAAGGAAAGTGAAATCCGAATCAGCCTGTGCAGCGGCATTTCCAGCAAAATCTGATGCATTCACCCTTATCGTGTATGCTGTTCCGCTTATGGTGATATTTGATTCATTGTATTCACAATGATAATTGCCATTTGTTTGTGTACAGCTTGAATTTGAAAAACTGCTGCTGTTTCCGACAAGTGTAACAGCAATGCTTGATTTGTTTACCGGGCTTCCGTTCCTGTTCACATCAAAGCTTACAAGAGTTGAGGTGTACGATGTGTTGCCGTCCTGCGGTCTGTAAATTGTTATTGTTGGCAATGCATTATCAATCATGAATGAATCGCCTGAACCTGTTGCATTGTCCGCATTGCTAAGGTCCCTTGCTTTTACATCAATGAAATAATTGCCATCAGATACTCCTGAAAGGCTCCAGGTGTATGTGCATGTTGCCCCTGTTGAAAAGTCTGTTGTTGTACAGCTTCCCGCAAGCAAATTAAGGTCAGCTTTAATTAGATTTTGTAATCCGCCTGC
>Ga0210019_1002214_pt1 | contig 19181 bp, 15 predicted proteins | sample CryGeyCG2114_020_2_FD_183969 | JGI IMG/M metagenome (GOLD analysis project Ga0210019, IMG submission 183969) | Groundwater microbial communities from aquifer - Crystal Geyser CG11_big_fil_rev_8/21/14_0.20 (SPAdes) (version 2) | ecosystem: Environmental > Aquatic > Deep subsurface > Groundwater ...
GGGTAGGGGAAATTAATATGATTAGGGTCAATAAACTTAATAAAAACTTTTTCACTTGTTGCTCCTTTCCATAATGGGAGGTCAAGCTGTTGCCGGCTTGGCCCTATTGCCCCGCCCCTCCACTTGGGAGGGGCAGGGTCGGAGTTATATAATTTAGATAACTACCTGGGCTTGCAGCACCAAGGTATTGTTATCAACAGATGTTGTCTCTTCGCCGACTAAGTTGTAATTCAAGACCAATCTGGACTTTTCATCTAAATGCTTATTGAGGCCAATGGTTAGGGTGTTGACCGCGTCATTTGCCGTGCTTGTATTAGGATCATACATTTGGTATTGAGCTAAAGGCTCAAGCGCGCCAATTTTTTTGCTTATCCGGAGATAGACGTTGCTTAATTTAGCTGTCCCTGCCCAGTTGTCGCCGCCAACGTATTCAGCCAGCACATCGCTTTCGCCAATGACTGATTTGAGGTAGGCTCCATAGGCTTGTTGGGCAACCGCAGCTGCTCCAGTATAGCCGTAGTAGCCTGAAACGCCGACCTCTGCGATTGGGGTAGGTAGAATAACCCTGGCCGCAATATCCTTTGATTTATTATCGTCGGCTCCAGAACGATTGCCGTTGGTTAAGCTAGCCATAAAAGAGGCTTCGCTAACTTTGCCAAGCAACGCCATCCCAAAATCCCGATCAGCTACAATAACATTGTAGTGAGAAGGGTAGATAATCGTTTTGTAAGCGCCTGAATCATAGGCAAAAGGGACTAGAAATTGTCCGGCGCGGACTTTAACCGCTCCCATATTTAATTGTCCATAGGCGTCAGCCAGAGTGACAGCCGGGGTGGCGTTTGACAGGCCGGCAAAATCAGGCTGGACTACAACAAACAGGTCATCTGTTACGTTGCCGGAAATTTTTATCCTGGCTCTGGCAACTGTAAAGGTATCGTTAGTGGCGTTCTGGTTCATGGTGTATCTGGCCCGAAAATCGCCGTTGACCTTCAAGGAACTTAAATCAAGGGCCATTGAGGCAGAAGCAAGTGCGATTGTTAAAAACAAAACGAGAAATTTTTTCATATCTTCCTCCTTAAATTTTGAAAGCAAAAAACTTAAAGATCTGTGCAAAATAATTCACCTCCTTCTTTTGCCGATTAGACCGTTACGTTACATAAAAAAGACATTTCCGTATTTGGAAATGTCTGTCAAAATCAGATTCATTCTCCTTTCCAAATGCGGGAGGCTAAGCGGTTTTCCGCTTAACCCTAACGTTCTAAAAATCATGTTAAGATTTTTTATCTTAAGTTAGACCTTTAAAATCGGAGATTATGATTTTACTTTAACATGAATAAATGTTAAAATCAAGTTGATTGTGATTTAATTCACAATCTGTTATAATCAAAACAAATTAAGCAGGAGGGGCGCGAATGGGAAAAGCAAAATGTCCGTGTGAACACGATTTGAGCGCGGGGGAAAAGGCCCAGCTAAAAAACTTAGACCAGATAATTGATGAGTATAAAGGTAAGCCAGGGGCTTTGATCCCGGTTTTGCAAATCGCCCAGAAGATGATCGGTTATTTGCCGCGCGAAGCGCTGCGCAAGATCAGCCGGGGGCTGAGGGAGCCGCTGGCCAAGGTCTACGGCGTCACTACTTTTTATTCTTTTTTCACCATGATCCCGCGCGGTAAATTTGTCGTCAGGGTGTGTCTTGGAACCGCTTGTTATGTGCGCGGCAGCAAAGAAGTCTTGGATGCTTTAAAAAAAGAGCTTGGCGTTGATGTTGGCCAGACAACCGCGGACAGGAAATTTACCCTTGAGGTGGGCCGCTGTTTTGGCGCTTGCGGGCTGGCCCCGGTCATTATGGTTAACGACGATACTCATCAGCGGGTAAAACCTGCCGCGATTAAAGAAATTTTGAGCCAGTATAAATAGGAGAGACAAAGCATGATTAAAACTAAGTTTAAGAATCTTGATGACTTGAAAAAACTTGCCGCAGCTAATCAGACGGCCAATTCAAAAATCGAATTGGATAAAATCCTACTTTGTGTTGGTGGCGGTTGTATTGCTTCCGGTTCTTTAAAAGTTAAGGTTGCTTTGGAAAAAGAACTTAAGGCTAAAAAGCTTGATAAGCGGATTGTAATAATTGAAACCGGCTGTCTTGGCCCTTGCGCCAGCGGCCCGGTGCTTGTGGTGGCCAGGGATAAGACCTTTTACGCCGCGGTTAAGCCTGCCGATGTCGCGGAAATAGTAGAGAGCCATTTAATCGGCGGCAAAATTGTCAATCGTTTAACCTGGAAAGAATCTCATGATCCTAAACCGGTGCCGGTAATGACCGAGATCAGCTTTTTTAAACGCCAAACCAAGGTCGTTTTGCGCAATTGCGGCGTGATTAACCCAACTAAGATCGAAGACTATCTTGGCCGGGAGGGCTACCAGGCTTTGGGCAAGGCCTTGACCGCCATGTCGCCGGAAGATGTTTTGCTGGAGATGAAAAAATCAGGCTTGCGCGGCCGCGGCGGCGCCGGTTTCCCCACTTATTTAAAATGGACCTTTGCCAGGAACAATCAATCTGATGTTAAATATATATTATGTAACGCGGATGAGGGTGATCCAGGCGCTTTTATGGATCGAAGTGTTCTAGAAGGTGATCCTCATAGTGTAATTGAGGGGATGGCGATTGGCGCTTTTGCGATAGGCGCCTCACGAGGCTATGTTTATGTTAGGGCGGAATACCCACTGGCTGTTGAAAGATTGCAGCTGGCTCTTGATCAAGCCAGGCAGGTCGGGTTGCTAGGCAACAATATTCTTGGGACGAAATTTTCCTTTGATTTGGAAATTAAAATGGGTTCTGGCGCTTTTGTTTGCGGCGAAGAGACTGCCCTTATAAATAGTATAGAGGGGAAACGCGGCGAGCCAAGACCCCGCCCCCCCTTTCCCGCGGAAAAAGGGTTATGGAACAAGCCTTCTTCCCTGAACAATGTTGAAACTTTCGCGAATGTGCCGGTTATTATTCTTAACGGGGGAGATGCTTTTGCCGTTTGTGGGACTGAAAAGAGCAAGGGGACCAAGGTTTTTGCTTTGGCCGGTAAAATTGTCAACGCCGGTTTGGTTGAAGTCCCTGTCGGGACCCCTTTGGGTGAATTGATTTATGATATTGGCGGCGGGATCCCTAATAATAAAAATTTTAAAGCAGCCCAGATTGGCGGACCGTCGGGCGGGTGTATTCCCAAAGAATATTTAAGTGTCCCCCTTGATTACGAATCGCTTAACGAGTTGGGGGCGATTATGGGTTCCGGCGGCTTGATTGTGATGGATGAGTCAACCTGTATGGTTGACGTTGCCAGGTATTTTTTGGAGTTTGTGCAGGAAGAATCTTGCGGCAAATGTGTTCCTTGTCGCGAAGGGACCAGGCGGATGCTCGATATAATTAATAAAATCAGGACCGGTTATGGGGAGATGAGCGACCTTGACCAGCTGGAAAAGATGGGTCGGGAAATTATCGCGACCTCTTTGTGCGGCCTGGGGCAAACTGCCCCCAACCCGGTGCTTTCTACTTTGCGCCATTTTCGGCATGAATACGAAGATCATATTTTATTTAAACGCTGCAGGGTTGGGGTTTGCTCTGATTTAGTCAGGTCTCCTTGCCAGAGCCGTTGCCCGGCCAAGGTAGATGTCCCTGGTTATATATCTTTAACCAAAGAAGGCCGGTTTGACGAAGCGCTCAAGCTCCACCGCGACCGTAATCCTTTTGCCCTGGTCTGCGCCAGGGTCTGCGTCCACCCTTGCGAATCTGTCTGCCGTCGGGAAACAGTGGATAACACCGCGGTTTCTATCCGCGGCATTAAGCAGTATATGGTAGAAAACGCGACCATCGGGCTTTTGCCGGAGATAAGCGTTAACCCGGACAATAAGGGGAGAAAAATCGCCATTATAGGCTCCGGGCCGGCTGGTTTGAGCTGTGCCTACTTTTTAGCCAGGCTGGGTTACCGCCCGGATGTTTTTGAATCTTATGATCAGCCAGGGGGGATGCTGGTCCAGACGATCCCTGCTTACCGCCTCCCCAGAAAAGAGCTGGTAAAAGAGATTGAGTTGATAAAAAGCCTGGGAGTTAAGATCAAAACAAAAAAAACCTTAGGCAAAGATTTTACTTTAGCCTCTTTAAGAAAAGACGGTTACGAAGCTGTTTTTCTCGGCCTGGGAGCGCCAAACGGCATTAGTTTAAAAGTGCCTGGAGCCGACGCTCAAGGGGTTTTAGATGCCATGACCTTTTTACGTGATTATAACTTGACTGGTAAATCTAATATCGGTAAAAAAGTTGTGGTTGTCGGAGGGGGGAACTCGGCCATTGACGCGGCCAGGACGGCGATAAGGCTGGGGGCTGATGTTACTTTAGTCTACCGCCGCACCCGTGAGGAGATGCCGGCTTATGAAGCGGAAATTGAGGATGGTTTGGCTGAAGGTTTGACTCTGCTCTCCCTGACTAATCCCGCTGAAATCCTGGTTAAAGCCGGTAAGGTGATCGGGGTCAAATGCGACCAGATGGAGCTTGGCGGCTACGATAAAAGCGGCCGCCGCCAGCCGGTTAAATCCGGCCGGACAGTGGAAATTAGCGCCGACACAATTATTTTTGCCATTGGCCAGAAATTAAATTGTCAGGAGGTCTTGGCTAAAGAAGACGAAGTTGAAACTTTATGGGGGAGCAAATTTGCGGTTAATATGCAATATGGCCAGGCGAAACAGTCCTGGCTGTTTGCCGGAGGCGATTGCGTGAATGATGAGATGACGGTGATTGCCGCGGTAGCCGACGGTGAGAAAGCAGCCGTTGGAATAGATAAATTCTTAACCGGCAGTGAACACGCTTTTTGGCGCCACGAAAAGCCCAATACAACTTATTTTAATCCGGATGCTGACCCGTCGCCGGCCGTACGCAAGGAACTGCCCCAAATAAAAGCCAAAGAGCGCAAACATAATTTTAAAGCAGTCGAGCAAAGCTACAGCCAGGCCGAAGGGGTTAGGCAGTGCGAACGTTGTCTGCGTTGTGATTTTGGGAAATAAGGAGGGACGAGGAGATGAAGGTTACCATTGATGGACGAGAGCTAGAGGCTAAAGCCGGCGAATCTATTCTTGAGGTTGCCAGGGCTAATGGGATTAAGATTATCAGTCTGTGTTATCATGCTAAAACCGGTCCGGCCGCCAAATGCCGCGCCTGTTTGGTGGAGGTTGAGGGGATGCGGGGACTGCAAACCTCTTGTACTATTATGGCTAAAGAGGGGATGCGCGTCGTCACCAATTCCGATAATGTCCGCCAGGCTCAGCGGCTGGTGGTAGATCTTTTGCTCTCTTCCGGCCGCCACGATTGTTTATCTTGCGAAAAAAATGGCGAATGCGAGCTGCAAGAGGCGGCATATTTTCTGGGGATTGAGCGGCCCTCTTTTAAAATTGACGATCTTCGGCCCAGAGATTCATCGTCTGAATTTATTATCCGTGATAATGAAAAATGCATTAAATGCGGCCGCTGTATTGCCGGCTGCAGCAGCACGGTGGTTAACGAGGTTTTATCTTTTGGCTATCGGAGCAGTGAGACCGAGGTTGTGTGTGACGATGATCGACCAATGGGCGAGTCTTCTTGTGTCCAGTGCGGAGAGTGTTCACAGCTTTGTCCGGTCGGAGCGATTGTCAATAAGAATTCCGTTGGTAATGGCCGTCCGTGGGAGCTGAAAAAAGTTGATTCTGTCTGTGCTTATTGCGGGGTTGGCTGTCGCTTAACTTTTCATATCAATACCCGCACCAATAAAATTGTTAAAATTACCGGCATTGAAGGGGCTCCTTGTAATGACGGGATGCTCTGTGTTAAAGGACGGTTTGGTTATGATTTTGTTAATTCCAGCGAGCGCTTAACCACTCCATTGATTCGGGATAAGAAAGGCGGGACTTTGCGACCGGCTACCTGGGCAGAGGCAATTAAGCTGGTGGCTGATAAATTTAGCCGGGTCAAACAAGAATCAGGAGCCAATGCCTTGGCCGGGCTGGCGTCAGCCAAAGTTACCAATGAAGAAAATTATCTTTTTCAAAAATTTATGCGGGCGGTAATTGGGACTAATAATGTTGATCATTGCGCCAGGCTTTGCCATGCCTCAACCGTGGCCGGGCTGGCCAGCTCACTTGGCTCCGGCGCGATGACCAATAATATAGCGGAAATTGATCGGGCAGAGGTCTCCTTGATTATTGGCTCAAACACCACCGAAGCTCACCCTGTGATTGGCAGTTATATTAAGCGGGCGGCGCGTCAGGGCAAGACCAAGTTAATTGTGGTTGATCCCAAATGGATTGAGCTGGCTGACTACGCCGAAATATATGTTAACCAGCGCTGTGGCTCTGACGTGGCTTTTCTAAACGGCATTATGAACCTTATTATTGAGAACAACTGGTATGACAAAAAGTATGTTGATGAGCGTTGTGAAGGCTTTGAGGAGCTGAAGGCCGAGGTGGCTAAATATCCGGTTGAAGTAGCGGCAAAACTGACCGGTATTTCTGAAGCTAAGCTTAAGGCTATAGCAAAAATGTTTGGTACGGCGAAAATAGCTTCGGTTTTTTATTCCATGGGGATTACCCAGCATACTACCGGGACTGACAATGTCTGGTCCATTGCTAATTTGCAGATGCTGTGTGGCAATATTGGGATGCCCGGGGGTGGTATTAATGCCTTAAGGGGTCAGGCTAATGTTCAGGGGGCTTGCGACATGGGGGCGTTGCCCAATGTTTATCCAGGTTACCAGAGCGTGACTGATCCAAAGGCTAAGGAAAAATTTGAAAAAGCCTGGGGGGTTACCCTTGACGATAAAGTTGGCCTAACAGTGACCGAACAGATAAAAGCCGCGGGTGAGGGGAAGGTCAGGGCTCTTTATATAATGGGTGAAAATCCCATGCTTAGCGACCCTGATCTTAACCATGTTAAGGCAGCCCTTGAAAAAACCGAGTTTTTAGTTGTTCAGGATATCTTTTTGACTGAAACTACCGAGTTGGCGGATGTTGTTTTGCCGGCTGCCTCTTTCGCGGAAAAAGACGGCTTCTTTACCAATACCGAAAGACGAGTTCAAAGATTAAATAAAGGGATTATCTCCCCTGGTGAAGCTAAAGAAGATTGGCTGATTATTCAGGAAATTGCCAGGGCTATGGGGGCTACGTGGCAATACGAAAGCGCCTGTGATATTCAAGAAGAGCTAAGGGGGCTTACTCCGCAATACGGCGGCATTAGTTGGGCGCGGGTGGCTGATCAGGGCTTGCAATGGCCTTGCCCAACCCTTGAGCATCCCGGGACCGCTTATTTGCATAAAGAGAAATTTGCTCGGGGGAGGGGGTTAATGAAGGCGATCCCGTTTAAAGAGCCAAACGAGCTGCCGGACAGTGAGTATCCTTTGGTGTTGACTACCGGTCGGGTTTTGGAGCAATTTCACACCGGGACGATGAGCCGTAAAACCCAAGGGTTAAACAATCTGGCCGGCCCTAAGGTTATTATTTCTGAAGCAGATGCCAAGGCTTTAAAAATTAAAGACGGCGATAAGGTCAAAGTTTCTTCAAGGCGGGGTGAGATTGAGACCCGCGCGCAAGTGTGTGAAGGGCTTATTCCTAAAGGGACTGTTTTTATCCCGTTTCACTATGTGGAAGCCGCGGCTAATTTTTTGACCAATCCGGCGGTTGATCCGGTGGCTAAGATCCCGGAATTTAAGGCTTGTGCCGTAAAGATCTCAAAAGTTTAGGTGAGGGAGGGCTTTGTATGGAAAAACAAATAATGGAACAGGTTTTTGCCGTGGCGATAGGACGTGAAGTTAAGGCTTATGAGTTTTATAAAAAGGTCGCGGCTAAAGCTGTCAACGAGGCGGTTAAAAAAACTTTTGAGGAGCTGGCGGGTGACGAGCTGACGCATCGCGAAAAACTCGAGACCCTTTTACATGATCCTACCAGAATAATGAAATTTAACCAGCCTAAAGCTGATTATAAGGTGGCCGAAGCCACCCCCCTGCCTGACCCGTCCATTGAGATGAAGCCAGCCGACGCTATTGTCCTGGCGATGAAGAAAGAGCAGGAGGCGGTTGAATTTTACCGCCAGCTTGCGCTTGACGCGGCTGATGAAGGGATTAAGTTAATGTTTGATAATCTGGCCAACATGGAGCTTAATCATAAAATAAGACTGGAAAATGTTTATGTGGAAATTGGTTATCCCGAAGTCTTTTAGCTGTACACGTTTATTTTTTGTCCCCGCGCAAACCCCATTAGCGTAATATTTAATTCTTTCGCCAGCTTAACAGCCATATTAGTTGGGGCGGAGCGGGAGACAATGAGGGGAACTCCGAGCCTGGCGGCTTTGATTAGTATTTCAGATGAAACTCGGCCGGAAAGAAGTAGAAACTTGTCTTTTGTTTCTTCACCTTTTAGAATGACCTCGCCAACTATTTTATCAACCGCGTTATGCCGGCCGATATCTTCGGCAAAAGCCACGATTTTATCTCCTTGACCGAGTGCCGCGCTATGCACTCCGCCTGTTTCCCTAAAAACAACTGATTTTTTTTGAAATTCAGCCATAAGTTTTAGGATAGTCCCGACGCTAAAAGCGTCGGTTCCAGATGAAATAATAGGCTTGCAGCCGGTAAAATCTTGATAATTATAAAAAGTTTGGCCGCGACCGCAGCCGGAGGTAATGATCCGTTTTTTGTCTAATTCGTCTTTTTCAATCGGTGTGTTTGTTTCTATTCTGATTACATTCGTCTTTTCATTTAAGTCAACAGACTTTAGGTCCGCCTTTGATGAGATAAAGCTTTCGGAAACCAAATGACCAATCGCTAATTCTTTCAGTTTGTCAGGAGAGCAGAGCAGGGTTGAGAGCTCGTGATTGTTTAATATAATAGTAAAGGGGATTTCAATGACAACTTGATCGAGAAGCTCTTGTCGGCCTTCTCGCAGGTCTATCCTGGTTATTTTTATTTGCTCAAACAAGCTGATATCTTCTTTAAATCTTTTTGCAAATTAATGTTCAAAAACGAGGTGAGGGTAGGGTCGAATTTCTTGAAAACCTCTTCTTTAATTATATTTGTATTTACTTTATCAAAGAAATTTTGGATCTTATTGTCCCCGGCTTTAAGCTGGCTGGCAATGGCGGGCAGACAACTTTTTGAATAAATAGCAAAGAGTGGTTCAAGCTTGCCGTGCGCCTGCGGAATAACGATTTGTCCCTCTTTGATTGAAACTAAATATCTGATTAAACGCGGGTTAATCAGCGGCATGTCGCAGGCCACCACAAAATTGCGCTCGCTATCTGATGCCAGGAGGCCGGTGTAAATGCCGCCCAAAGGGCCTTGCCCCTTTATTTTATCCGTAACAATTTGCACAGGAAAAGCCTGGTATTTTTCCGGAAAATTTGTGACCACAATGATTTTTTTAAACAGCAAGGAGAGGGGAAAAAACAGGGACTCAACAATTGTTAAGTCCCCGATTTTGGCAAAGGCTTTATCCGATCCAAAACGGCTGCTTTTCCCGCCGGCTAAGACAATCGCATTCATCTGTTAGCTGACAGCCAGATCCGGCTTTTTGTAAAAAGAGATCAGAACCGCGCCCACAGCCAACAGGCCTGAAGCAATGATCAGCGCCATAGAAAAAGTATTGGAAACACTCTTGATGTATTCCATTAACATTGGCCCTGTAACCCCGGCCAGGCTCCAGGCAAGCAAAATCTTACCGTAAATATTGCCGATGTTTTTCGCGCCAAAAGTATCCACGGCAAACGAAGGCATAGTAGCAAAGCCGCCGCCAAAACAAGCCAGAATATAACAGCACATCGCGCCAAATATCCATAAATTAGTAACTTGAGGCAGCAGGAAAAAAACCGGGATTTGGGAAATGAGCAGGATTAAAAACACAGTTTTGCGGCCAATTTTGTCTGATAAGGAAGCCCAGAATAGCCGGCCCAAACCGTTGAAAATTGAAGAGACAAAGACCAATGTTCCGGCCATAACCGCTGATATCCCCAGTTGTCCCTGGGCCATTGGCGAAAGATTGCTGACCAGGGAGATACCGGCTGTAACATTAATAAATAAGACCAGCCAAAGCAGGTAGAACTGGTAAGTGCCAAAGGCTTCTTTGAGATCAAGAGATTTGGTCGGCGTCGCGACTTTGGCTTTTGCGTTAGTATCAGCCACGGGAAGCGTCCAGCCAGCCGGAGGATTGTTTAAGAATTGGGCGGCCAGGCTTAAAACTACCAGGAATATCGCGCCTAAAATATAAAAGGTATTGGTGATCCCTACGGTAGGGAGAATGCGCGGTACAATCTGGCCGATTAAAGCCGAGCCAAACCCAAAGCCCATAACAGCCAGGCCGGTGATCAACCCTTTTTTATCAGGGAACCATCTGACTAAAACCGCCAGTGGGGTGATGTAGCCCAGGCCATTGCCGAATCCTGCGATCACGCCGTATCCTAACCATAAGAGCCACAGGTTGCCGATGCTATTGGCGTAACCCGCTAGTAGCATGCCAACGCCAAAAAGCACAGCCGCCAGCGTTGCGACTTTGCGCGCCCCGGCCTTATCCACAAACTTACCGCCAAGCGCGGCCGCCGTGCCCAAACAAAAAATCGCGATCGTAAAGGCCAGGCCAACCTGAAAACTGCTCCAGCCATGCGCCTCCATAAGCGGTGTCTTAAAAACACTCCAGCCGTAAACCGTTCCCAATAAAAGTTGCATAATAACCCCGGCTAGCGCTACTGTCCATCTGTTTGTCGTTTTTTCCATAATTGTTTCCCCCTTTAAAAAAGATTGTGAATTAAATCACAATCACTATAATACATTACAAAAATATAGTTGTCAAGAATTGAAAGTTTCGTGCAGTTTTATTTTGTACGATTTTATTATTGTGTTAATCAATAATCTTTGTTAAAATGAACAAGATTTTATTGATCAAGGAGGCTAAAAGTGACTGACAGAAAAATATTGTTGAGTGAGAGTGCAATTCCGCAAAAATGGTACAATATTGCCCCTGATTTAAAAACCCCGCTCTCCCCGCCGCTGCATCCTGCCACGCATAAACCGCTTGGGCCGGAAGATTTAGCTCCTATTTTCCCCATGGGCTTGATTATGCAGGAGATGTGCCTTGATCCCTGGATTGAAATACCTGATGAACTGCTAAAAGTGCTTAAAATGTGGCGGCCAACCCCCCTGCACCGTGCTGTTGACCTTGAAAAGGCCATAAAAACCAAAGCCAGGATTTATTATAAAAACGAAAGCGTTTCGCCAGCCGGATCGCATAAGCCGAATACGGCGGTCGCGCAGGTTTATTATAATAAGGTAGAAGGGGTCAAGCGAATAGCGACGGAAACCGGCGCAGGGCAGTGGGGTTCAGCGCTCTCGTTTGCTTGTTCATTATTTGGCCTTGAGGCGCAGGTCTACATGGTTCGCGTCAGCTACGACCAAAAGCCCTACCGCAAGTTTTTAATGCAAACCTGGGGTGGCAAAGTGGATGCTTCTCCCAGCCCAAAAACTAAATATGGCCGCGCTGTCCTGGAAAAAGATCCTACCACTCCTGGCAGTTTGGGTATTGCTATTTCCGAAGCAGTGGAAGACGCGGTGAGCCGGGAAGACACCAAGTATTCCCTGGGGTCGGTTTTAAACCATGTCCTTTTACATCAAACCATTATAGGCCTGGAGGCAATAGACCAGCTTAAGATTATTGGTGAAAAAAACCCTGACGTGGTCATTGCCTGTGTTGGCGGCGGTAGTAACTTTGCCGGTTTGGCTTTCCCATTTTTAAAAGATAAACTTGCTGGGAAAACTAACCCCAAAGTTATCGCGGTTGAGCCCATGGCTTGTCCAACTTTAACCAAGGGGTTATTTGAATATGATTTTGGTGATACGGCCGGCATGACGCCGCTGGTAAAAATGTATACCCTGGGCCACGATTTTATGCCGCCTGGAATTCATGCCGGCGGCTTGCGCTATCACGGTATGGCACCGATTGTCAGTAATTTAGTAAAAGATAGGTTAGTAGAAGCCAGGGCCTATCATCAAACTGAATGTTTTAAATCGGCCATCCTTTTTGCTCGGACGGAAGGGATTGTTCCTGCGCCAGAGAGCTCCCATGCGATCCATGCCGCGATAGAGGAAGCGAAGCGGGCAAGGGAAGGGGAAGTGATAATTTTTAATTTAAGCGGGCATGGGCACTTTGATATGGCTTCTTACGATGCTTATTTGTCAGGTAAGTTAGAAGATTATGAATACCCCATGGAATTAATCAAGGAAGCATTAAAAAACGTGCCGAAGGTTTAGAAATGGAGCTGAGGGGGATCGAACCCCTGGCCTCTAGAATGCAAATCTAGCGCTCTCCCAGCTGAGCTACAGCCCCATGAATTATCTTTTTCCGCCGCAGGCGGAGATGGTGGGCCCAGGTGGACTTGAACCACCGACCTTACGCTTATCAGGCGTACGCTCTAGCCAGCTGAGCTATGAGCCCATAAAACACCATTTTATCAGAATATTATGACGACAGCAAGCTATAGCTCTTGGGCGCGACCATCCCTGTCTTTCCCTGCAAAACTGTTTTCATAATTGCCGCCCGTTCAATAGTGAATTCACCAAAACGGTCGTTAACCTTATCTACTGCAGCTAAAACTTTTTTTTGACTCTCTTGCTGGTCAAAAAGTGAGATTTGATCGAGGTTATGGAGGAGCCCAGAGACAGAAACGCTAACAAAGCGAATTTTATCGGTTATAGTTAATAAACTTTTAGCCACTTTAAAAATCTGATACCCGTCATCAATATAATCTTTGATTTTCTTTTGGTGACTTGAGGTTTGATAATCCCCAGTGCCAATTGAAGCGCAAATGACGCTTCCTTTATAGTTTTCTCGCCGCAGTCTTCTGCCAACTTGTTCAGCGAGCCGCAAGAGATAGCCGTCTATCTCCTCAATATCAGAAGTTGATTTGGGCAGGGTGTAGGAATGGCCCATGGATTTTGCCGGCGTTTCATGGAAATAGGGGAGAACAGAGGTGTCTCCTCGACATTGCCCCATCTGCCACAAATGCTCCCCATAGGCCATGCCAAATCTTTTGACAAGTTTTTCCCTCGGGTATCTGTTCAAGTCGCTAATATTTTTAACCCCTAATAATCTCAAATATTCTTCTGTTTTTTTGCCAACACCGCAAAATTTCCCCACTGGCACATCTTTTATTTTATCCGGCAGGTCTTTTTCCTTTAATATCACTAACCCATCCGGCTTTTGCAGCTCGCCAGCTAATTTTGCGATCAGTTTATTTGGGCCAATCCCAATGCTGCAGGTTAAATTAAACCTTTCTTTTATCCTTCTTTTTATATCAAGGGCTAAGCTTTTTTCTCCACCAAATCTCTCCTTTGTCCCGGTGATATCCATAAAGGCTTCATCAATTGAAAAAACTTCAACTAAATCCGTATAATCAACCATCATTTTGGTAATAATTTTGGAAATATAAACGTATTTTGTCATATCTCCGATAACAACTATCAAATGAGGGCAGAGTTTCCTAGCTTCCCATGTTGACATGGCATTGGTCACCCCAAAGGCCTTAGCTTCATAAGAGCAAGCAGCCACCACAGAGCCCTTTTGTATCCCCCCGCCAACGGCGATCGGCTTCCCCACAAGGCTCGGGTTAGCTGCCTGCTCCACAGAAGCAAAGAAGGCATTCATATCCAGATGCAGGATCGTCTTTTCCATTTAGCAGATGTTTTCCAGGGCCCAGTTCATCCGGGCAGTGTTATAGGCTAATTCATAAGAGTTAATCCCGTCTCTCACCGAGAATTTGATGATTTTTTCTGTCCCCTGCATATCTTCCCAGGTAAAATCAAGGCTTTTGACCTCGTATTTGCGGCTTTCCCAAATAAACCATTTTGGGATAATCTTGTTCTCTTTAAAAATCGCGCCAACTTTAATAATTGAATCTAATTTGACCATGGTTAGTATCTCCATTTCTTTTTATTATTTTTCATTCGCGAGATTGGTATACGCTTGTATACCATAACAGCAAAAAAAATTACTAGTTTAGAACTTCCTGATCAACCCCCGGACTGTCCCCTGGACCGCAACATCTTTGACATAGATCGGCTTCATGCTCGAGTTGGCTGGCTCAAGCCGCACGCGGTCTTTCTCACGGTAGATCCGCTTTAAGGTAGCTGATTCACGGTTAACCAGGGCAACTACGACGTCGCCGTCATCTGCGGTTTCCCGCCTTTCAACGACAATTAAATCACCGTTTAAAATATGGTCTTCAATCATACTGTTCCCCTTAACCTGCAAAACATAGCAGGGGCGGCGGCCAACGAGTTGGGTAGGGACCTCGATCTCTTCTTGCTGCTCGCAGACCTCAATAGGGGCGCCGGCAGCGATGTAGCCAAAGAAGGGGAGCATGGTGCTTTTAAGCTGCGCACCGGCTAAGAGTTTGATACCTCTGGGTTTGTTTTCCCGCTGAATATAACCTGCTTCTTCCAGTGCTTCAAGATATTTTTGACCAGCCCGGGGGGAGGAAAAACCTGCGGATTTGCAGACCTCTCTTATTGACGGCGGAAACCCCCTGTCATCGATATATTTTTTAATGTAGTTGAAAATCTCCTGCTGTTTTTGGTTGAGTATCATTTTTTCCCTCCTAATTTCCTGATTACCAGATATCCTGATCTTTTAATTAGTATACAATTGTATACTTTTTTAAGAGGTTGTCAATGCCTAATTTTTTATTGTGCCATTTTTTATTGTGCCAAAGTGAAATTTATTTGAGGAAGTGCTGATAAATACTTACCATGAGCAGTACTGTACAAGAAAGATGGGGACTGGCTGCTTCGCAAAGAAAACGTTTGCCTCAACCAGTTCTTAAAGATTGGAAAGATGGGATCTTAGAAGTTCGAGAAGATCTGCCTTCTGTCCCGTTGCCAAGAAAGCTTTTTGACCGTCCAGATAGATCTCAGCTTATTGAAGCGCCAATTTTAGAAGCGATGATGTCTCATCTGGTGCCGCACAGCGATCTTGGTCTAGTTGAATGGGCAGAAGGTAGTGAGCAAAGCTTAGAAGATCATATGCAAGGAATGTGGGGATCAAGCGGCGGACGGCTTTGTTTTAGCAGGGCTTCAATGGCCTTAGTCCATTATATTTTTGATACTTATGCGCCGGGAGATAATTTTTCAGTAGCAGAAACTGGTTGTGGGCCAGAACTTTTGCTTTGGGAATTGGCGCCGCAACGACTGCAGCAGCAATGGCATGCTTTTGATATTGAGCACCAGTTTGCCGGCTTAGCACAAGAAAAAGCTGAATTGTTTAAGTTGCCTGTAACTGTAGATCGCAGGAATGCTTACCAGCCTTTTGCTCCCGGACCGATTGAGCCCAGGCCAAACCTTTGGGTTGGCCTTTCTTCTTATGACGCAGTTGATGTTTCTTTGGCGCTGGAAGGAATGCAAGCTGCTCCTGGGACTAAATTTATCCATATCCAGGATTTGTATCCGGCCGTAGATACCTTAATCCATTTTGGCCGCAAATTTCCAGAAAAAGAAACAACCTGGTTAGTCCCGAAGACTAAGCCGGTGATTAGTGCTTTGAACGATATGCAGATGTTTATACAAATGAACTTGTATAATAACGCTTTCAGTTTATTAAATCAATTTATGATGAATAGAGAAAAAAATCTTTATTTTGAGCGCCAGGATAGAGTTTTATCGCCGGTAGAGGAATTTCATGATAGGTTGGTTTTTTGTCTAGATCAAGCTGGATTTAGAATTGTCAAAGCTGGTCTTATTTCTTCTACATATGTTGGAGAAATGCTAGCCCCGCATTACGAACTAACTACTGATTTTACTAGTAGGGGACTTGCCCGACCTAATACCATTGTTAATGTTCATGGTGATTACCCTATATTACAGCATGGTGGCGTTTTTGGTTACCATAGAGATTTAGGGCATTCTTTTGATCCAAAGAAGGCTTTTATGGAAATGACAATTGCCAATTTTGTCGTGGCGGAAAAGTTATAAAACCGGTCTTTAGTACAAGTTTTTCTTTCTCAATCACGATATTACATATGTAAGTGTTAAGACAAGCATTCCCTTTGAGGAGGTGGAGTTAATGGGTATAGTTTCTAGTGCGAGTTCAGCGCCGCAGATAAGGCCCCCTGTGCAAGAAGAAAACACCAAGCCTAATTGTCGTCAAGAAAAGTTGCCTGATGGTACTCCAATTGAAGTTTGTGTGGAGACTGAAATAAAAGTGGTTGATACAGCAGATAACGTATATTAAAATAATTTTTAGGCAACAAAAAAGGCAGACTAATTAAAGTCTGCCTTTTGTTTTCTTAGAGAACTAGATAGGAGAAAGATACGAGTCACCGACCTAAGAGTAATGTTAAACTTAATTAACTGGTACTCCTTAGAAAGGAGGTGATCCAGCCACACCTTCCGGTACGGCTACCTTGTTACGACTTCACCCCAGTCATTAGTTCCACCTTAACCCCTATGCGGGGCTTTGGGTGTTTCTAACTTCCATGGTGTGACGGGCGGTGTGTACAAGGCCCGAGAACGTATTCACCGCAGCGCTCTGATCTGCAGTTACTAGCGATTCCAGCTTCATGAGGGCGAATTGCAGCCCTCAATCCGAACTGAGCTGCGCTTTTTGAGATTGGCTCTTCCTTACGGATTTGCTTCCCTTTGTACGCAGCATTGTAGCACGTGTGTTGCCCTGGACATAAGGGCCATGATGACTTGACCTCATCCCCACCTTCCTCCCGGTCATCCCGGGCAGTTTCGCCAGAGTGATCGACTAAACGTTATCAACTGGCAATGGGGGTTGCGTTCGTTGTTGGACTTAACCAAACATCTCACGACACGAACTGACGACAGCCATGCAGCACCTGTTCTAGCTTCCAGTAAACTGGATCATCGCCCTTTCAGGTTCTTACTACTAGTATGTCAAGCCCAGGTAAGGTTCTTCGCGTAGCATCGAATTAAACCACATGCTCCACCGCTTGTGCGGGCCCCCGTCAATTCCTTTGAGTTTTAATCTTGCGATCGTAATTCCCAGGCGGTTCATTTAACGCGTTAGCTGCGGCACTAAAGGGGTCGATACCTTTAACACCTAATGAACATCGTTTAGGGCTAGGACTACCGGGGTATCTAATCCCGTTTGCTCCCCTAGCTTTCGTATCTCAGCGTCAGAAATGGCCCAGAAAGCCGCCTTCGCCACTGGTGTTCCTTCCGATATCTACGCATTTCACCGCTACACCGGAAGTTCCGCTTTCCTCTACCACTCTCTAGTTAATCAGTATCAAATGCGGGCCCGAGTTGAGCTCGGGAATTTAACATCTGACTTAAAAAACAGCCTACATACGCTTTACGCCCAATAATTCCGGACAACGCTTGGCCCCTACGTATTACCGCGGCTGCTGGCACGTAGTTAGCCGGGCCTTCCTCTGATGGTACCGTCAATATCTTCCCATCTGACAGTGGTTTACATTCCGAAAAACTTCATCCCACACGCGGCGTCGCTCCGTCAGGCTTTCGCCCATTGCGGAAAATTCCTCACTGCTGCCTCCCGTAGGAGTAGGGACCGTGTCTCAGTTCCCTTGTGACTGATCATCCTCTCAGACCAGCTACCCGTCATCGCCTTGGTGAGCCATTACCTCACCAACTAGCTGATAGGCCGCAAGCCCATCCTAAAGCCCATTGCTGGGTTTAATCTTAAAAACATGCGTTTCTAAGGCCACATCTGGAATTAGCCCCGCTTTCGCGGGGTTGTGCCAGTCTTTAGGGTAGATTGCTTACGTGTTACTCACCCGTTCGCCACTATTTCGTTCGACTTGCATGTGTTAGGCACGCCGCCAGCGTTCATCCTGAGCCAGGATCAAACTCTCATGAATTTGAAACGGCTCTCAATTTTAAAATAAAACAAAAACAGAATCCTGTTAAGGACTCGCATCTAAGCTCCATATCTAGTTGTCAAAGAACAATCCGCCAAAAACGGAAAATAGCAAATAACAAATTACAAAACCCAAACAATTTTGAGACTTTGGTATTGTTTGTTATTTGGTGCTTGTAATTTGTGATTTTCATCACGGAGGGGGTTGGTCAAATGTTCAATCCCGTATTGGGCACCGATTCTTGAGCCTTGATCCCTCCTTTCTATCGGCGAGTTTAAATTATAACTGGTTTTAAGTTATTTTGTCAAGGGGTATTTTTGTGATATTATTAGGGTGATGAAAAGATTTTTGCTCGCAATTTTAAGCCTTATTTTTGCTACCAATTTAGCGATGGCGCAGGCAGAATTTACTGTTTCTGTTAAGCCAGAAGCTGCCTGGCAGGGGAAGGTTATAGAGGTGAAAGTTTTGTCGAATGGGATTAAGGATATCAACGCAGAGTTTCTGGGCCAGAAGTTTAAACTTTACCCAGACGGGGATAATTTTTCCGGCATAGTTGGCGTGCCGACCAACCAAAAAGTTGGAAGTTATGACCTGCGCTTAATCATTACCCAAACCAATGGCAAGCTGGTTGAACAGGTTAAACCTATCAAGGTTTGGCAGACTAAATTTGCTGTTTCCAGGTATTGGTTAAAGCCCGCTAAAGATAAGCTGCGGGCCAGGAACATTATTGATAATGAATGGGGGGCGATTGAAAAGGTCTTAGCTATAAAAGAACCAGCGCGGCGCTGGCAAGGGAAATTTGCTCTGCCTACAGAAGGGCCTATTTCCCAGCACTTTGGCCAGCTGCAAGTAATCAACGGCAAGCGCTCCGGTACCCATCGCGGGCTTGATTTAGCGGTTCCTATTGGGACAAAAGTTTTGGCTCCCAATGACGGGGAAGTTGTTTTTGCTGATCATCTGAAAGCTTTTGGCGGGACGATGGTGGTGGACCATGGGCAGGGGATACACACCCTTTATTTTCATCTTTCAAAATTTGTGGCTGAAGTTGGGCAAAATATTACTAAGGGAACTTTGATCGCTTACAGTGGAAACTCCGGCGTTTCCTCTGGTGCGCATTTGCACTGGGGGATGTCGGTGCATAATTTGAGGGTGGATCCGGAGCAGTGGGTGAAACAAGAACTATGAAAATGCCGAATGCCAAATGCCGAATGACGAATGAAGGTAAAATATTTAGAATAATAGATGCGAATATAAATCGAGCGGTTGAGGGAGTACGGGTAGTTGAAGAGATTGCCAGGTTT
>Ga0210019_1002215_pt1 | contig 19175 bp, 16 predicted proteins | sample CryGeyCG2114_020_2_FD_183969 | JGI IMG/M metagenome (GOLD analysis project Ga0210019, IMG submission 183969) | Groundwater microbial communities from aquifer - Crystal Geyser CG11_big_fil_rev_8/21/14_0.20 (SPAdes) (version 2) | ecosystem: Environmental > Aquatic > Deep subsurface > Groundwater ...
GCTTCCTCCAGGAATTTTTCGGTGCCGGGTTCGTAGGCGCACTCGGGAAGCCAGATCCCGCGCGGACGCCTGCCCAGGTGTTTTTCAAACGAAGCCGCCGCCGCATGGACCTGCGCCCGAACGGCCTGCGGGCACAAATTCATCAGCGGAAGGTACCCGTGGGTGGCCGCGCAGGTGATCAGCTCCAGCCGGCCCCCTTCGCTGATTTCACGGAAGGCGTGAATCAGGTTGCCCCGGCATCGGTTGACGAATATTTCCCGCGCCTGGCTCAACCTCCAATGGTACATGAGGGCGAGGGAATGATAATCGGGCTGGGTGCGGGTGCGGTCCACCTCCTTGCAGGAAAGCTCGATCGAGCGATCCAGAAAGCGCCGGTACCGGTTCTGCAAAAGCGGATCGGCCAGCATCGACAACAGGGTCGGTGAAAGGGAGATCGTCAGTCCGTAAGAGACGCCGTCCCGTTCCAGTCCGTCCAGAACGTTGATGATCGGAATGTAAGTTTCCGTAATGGCCTCGAACAGCCAGTCCTCTTCAAGAAACTCCTCGTGCTCCGGATGGCGGACGAAGGGAAGATGTGCGTGCAAAACGATGGACAGATAACCTTTGGGCATGGACGATCCTCGATGTCAGTTAAATTCAAACGAGCCCGGTGATTCCCGGCCGTACCGGGAAAAAAATCTCACCACTCTTTCAAAAGGGGTTGTTGTGTTTCCGTTTTTCGGGCGACGACCGGCTCGATCGTCCGTTGCTCGATCCCATCCTGCGACTCGGCGGTGACGGGGAGATTCAGCGTCCCGTCGGGAAGCGCCAGGCGCACCGAGAACGTGCCGTCGGAACGGAGGGTAACCGGTTCCCCCATCAGCGTGACCCGCGCATCCGGTTCGGTGCCGCCGTAAACGATCAGCTCCGCGTCCAGCCAGAACCGGAATCCGCGCTCGCGCTCCGGGGGAGTCTGCCAGTCTGCCGAAGAGACGCTTCCCTGGCCCCATGAGGAAATCCCGAACGGCATTTCCCGGCCCTGGAGCCCCTGAAGTCCTTCGGACCCCGACTGCAGATGGTGCCTGCCTCCCGCGGAGAGGAGATAAATTTTCCGGAACTCCTCGCCGGTGGTCATCCACCGTTCGTCGACGATATCCGATGGCCCATCAACCGGGAGAGTAACCGTGTTAGACACGGCAAGAGGGGTGAAGCGTCCCTCCCGGTCGATGAGGCCGATCTGGGTATGGAAAGAGGCGCCCGGTGGGGATAGCTGAAGGTACCAGGAACGCGCGGAGGGGTCGATTCCCACGTCCATCGGGTACCCTCCACGGGCGCCCCCTGAATCGATAACCCGCAAAATCCAGCTCACTTCATCTTGGCGGCGGTTCAGCGTCCGTAATCCCTCTTCCACTTTCCAGGGCTGGATTTCCCAGAACAGGTGGACCCAGTAAGGATCCCGAATCAGCATCACCAGCCGATTGTCCTCGTAGTTTTCGGGAAGAACGGCGGTGGGTTCCACGTCCTCGCCCCGTACCTCGGGGGGGGCGACGATGAACTTGGCCTCCTGCGCCATATCTTCAATTTCAAATACGGGCCGGAACTGGGGAACCTCTACCGGCCATGGCCGGGTGCTGACCCGAGGAGGGGAAACTTTTTTCCCCTGAGGAACAACGGGTTTTCCCGTCGCGATTTTTTGCCGGTTGACCGAGGCGCGGGACGACCGCGGCTTCGGCTTTTGCGGCCGCGATGCGGCCGGCGTCTGGGCCGCGGAAACCCGGCGGCGCGATTCGCCCTCCTCGATACGGCCCTCCACCGTTTGGGTCCGGGGCGATGGCGCGGTACGCGGTTGGGAAGTTTTCGCGGCGCGGCTCTGGGCCGGGCGGCGACGGATTTCCCGTTCTTTCTCGCCTGAGGCCGGGGTTCGGGCGGACGGTTTGGGTCCCCCACCATTGCGCGAGGGGCCCGCCTTACGGTCCCCGGTGGCCGGGCGTCGACGGCTGACGGTTTTTGCCGCCGATGGTCCCCGGCCTTTATTTGAAGCGGGGGCGGACGACGAATCGGCCGCCCTGACCGGATGTTTCTTTTTTCCCGGCTCCGCTTGCGATTTCTTCATTTCGTGTTTGATGGTTTCCAGCAGTTCCTTTTTCAGCGAAGATGCTTTGACCTTGATCCTGCATTTTTCCGCAAGCTTGATCAGCTCTTCCTTGGTCATCCGTTCCAGATCGAGAACACCCATCCGCTTTTCCCCCCTCTTGAAATTCAGATCCGACTTATTTGCGGAAATAAGAGCAAATCTTGTGCCCCGCAATCCGGTTGGTTTTAATCCCTTTAAAATCAGGGATTAAGCTGTCAGAGGAGAAACAGGGCAGAACCAGGGGATTAAAAATTGGGGAAATGATGCAACAAAATCAGGGTGGGGTCCGGCGTTTTTTATACCCGCCGAGGTCGAGTCCGCACATCCGCGCCCGGCGGTAGAGGGTTTTCCGGTCGATTCCCGCGGCGCGCGCGGCGCGGGTGATGTGCCCCCGGTGCAGGCGGAGAAGCCGATCGAAATACTCGGCTTCGGACGCTTCGAGAACTTTTTCCTGGAAGGACTTGAGGGGTGGAAGGTCATTGCCGTCGCTGGAAAATGCGGCCTGGGCGGGAGAGAGAAAGGAGATATCATTTTCCCGTCCAATGAACTTTTCCCCGTGGAGGGGGCGGGTTGAGGGAGGCAACACCGCCTCCAGCCGGGTGCCGTGCGTCAGGATTACCGCCTTTTCGACGGCGTTCTCCAGTTCGCGCGCATTGCCCGGCCACGGGGCCTCCTCCAGCCGGGAGAGGGCTTCGGGAGCGAAGCTGGAAACGCCCTTGCCGTATTTTGCGGATTTGAGCCGCAGGAAATGATGGGCCAGCAGGGAGATGTCCTCCGGACGTTCCCGGAGCGGGGGCAGGTCGATGGACACGACGTTCAGCCGGTAATACAAATCTTCCCGAAAACGCTTTTCGCGCAGGGCGCGCTCGAAGTCGATGTTGGAGGCCGCGATGATCCTGCATTGCACCGGGATCGGCCGGTTCCCGCCGACGCGCTCGAACACCCGGTCGTCCAGAATCCGGAGCATCTTGGCCTGCAGGTGAAGGGGGATCTCCCCGATCTCGTCGAGAAACAGGGTGCCTCGGCCGGCAAATTCGAACTTGCCCAGTTTTTGCCGATGGGCGCCGGTGAAGGCCCCTTTTTCGTGTCCGAACAGCTCGCTTTCCAGGAGAGTCTCGGCCAATGCCGCGCAATTGACGGCGAGAAAACCCTGCCGCACGCGCGGACTGTGCGCGTGTAGGAAGCGGGCCGCAAGCTCTTTCCCCGTGCCGGTTTCTCCGCGCAGGAGAACCGTCGCGTCGGTGCCGGCAACCTTCAACAACGTCTCGCGCAGATGACGCATGGCGGAAGACTCTCCCAGCAGGACCGGCGCGTCGACGGGGAGTCCCGCGCCCGCTCCCGGGGGTTGGGGAAGCAAAAGGCCGATATCCTGCAAAAGTGAAGAGAGTTGTTTCCCCCGGTGGGTCCAGCGTAAACCCAGGGGAGCGGTTTCCAGTTCCTCCTGTTGCGAGGGGGGCTCCCGGTACAGGACCACCCCCGGCACCCTCTCGTCCAGTTTCCGGAGATGCCGGATTAAAAATTGTCCCTTTTCTGCTACAAATTTTTGATCCAGCACCCAACCGTGAAACACCTTATCCTGCAATCGGTTAAGTGTTTCGCTGACCGAATAGGCGGCGATCACTTCAAAGCCCTTGCGCTCAAGGGCTCCGCGGAACATCTCGACATCCAGCCGGGAGGGGAATGAGATGAGGATTTTTTGTTGCATAAATGCATCATATCATGATTTGCCACCGCATGGATACCCCCGGGGGAAATTTTTTGGGGAACCGGGGTGCGGGAAATTTGGGAAAAGGACTGAAAATTCGCCCGAAGTGAACTGCCCCGATTGGGGTAGAAATTCGAATTCCCTTTGATATTAAAGGAAATATGGGTATGGAATTGAAGGGGGTTTTGTGTTAATCTGTCCAACCATACTTGAAAAAATTTTGTTATTTGCATCCGGACGAATCGACTGAATGAAAAGTGGGAGACAGTTTTTCTTCCATAACGGTTCAAGAACCAACAACAAGGGGTTCTTCCAATGTACACAGTTCAGGAAATTTGTAAAAATGGTGAGCCGGTTCCGCTGACCACCGACGGCCAATTGCGGGTGGTGTTTATCGGCACGGGTTCCGCATTTGCGAAACGGCGGCGTCAATCCAATATTCTGATCATTCAGGGCAAGCATCATGTGCTGATCGACTGCGGCACGCAGGGCCCCCTGGCGCTCAACGATATCGGTCTGAGCGTTCTCAAGGTGAGGACGTATCTTCCCACGCATAGCCATGCCGACCATATTGGCGGACTGGAAGAGGTCGCCCTCATGAACCGGTATACTCCGAACGCGGGCAAGCCGCAGATGATTGTTCTGCGCGATTACCAGGATAGTTTGTGGAGCAAAAGCCTTTCCGGCGGCGCCGAGTTTTGCGAGGCGAACCAGGGCCGCCCTCTTCAGCTTGCGGATTTCTTCGAGATCCTGCGTCCGGATACCACCCAGGTCGAAGGCCGCAAGTTCTGGAGTTACAAGCATGGGCCGCTCGACATCGTGATCATGCGCACGCGGCATTTTCCCGATACCGCGGTCAGCGTGGACGAGTCTCAATGGTGTTGTGGCATCATGGTCAACCGGCGGGTGTGGATTTCCGGGGATACCATGTTCGACCGGGATTATCCTCTGCGTTTCGGCACGCTGGCGGAAGTCATGTTTCACGATTGCCAGTTGTTTTTCGGCGGGGTCCACGCCTCGTATCAGGAGTTGATGACCCTTCCCGACGATGTCCGGGCCAAAATGTTTCTGTACCATTATGGAGACAACTGGGACAAGCCGGATACGTGGGTGAACGATTCGGACGATTTTTCGGGCGACCCGGTGAAGGATGGTTTTCTGGGCTGGACGCGGCAACAGGTGGCCTACGATTTTCCCTGAGAGGTTGTTCCGAATCCGGCTGTGAAACCCGCCGCCCGCTGGCCGGTGGTTTTCCCCGGGGGATATCGCCTGGGGGCGTCATGAAATTCGCGCTGGGGTTTCGGTTCATTCCATGGTTGCTTGCAAGCCTTGCGTCCGCTTCCGCCGTCACGCCGGAATTCCCGCGCGCCGTTTCCAATACGTTGGATTCCGTTGCGCGGGGTCTGCCGCGCCGGAGGGGTTGAGCCCCGCCGGGTTCGGGACCCTGAGGAGGAGAACATGAGTTACCATATTTCGTTGAATACCTGGAGCCGGGCCGATCTGGATATGAACACCGCCGCCGGAAAGCTGGCCCGGGTGTTCAGAATGCCCGCCAAGCGGGGCGAAGAAATCCTGCGTCAGGTGTCGCGGGGACAGCGCTGGCAGTTTGAGAACAAGATTCCCAATGAACAGGCGGACCTTGCACTCGCTTACCTCAAAGGTCTGGGGTTCGATGTGGATCTCGAACCGGCCATTCCCGAAGCCGCGGCGGTTTCCGCTCCGGCGCGCGAACCCGTGCGCGTTTCCGCCGATTTTGGCCGCAAGGACAAGCGCAAGGACCGGAATAAAGAAAAAGCGGGGGCCGAGGGACCGGGAGAGGCGCCCATGGCCATCCCCTTCGGGTTTCGCGGCGAGGGCGGGGAGCTGTGCAAAGTCTATGTTTCGACCAGTCTTCTCACCTTCCTCACCCTCGGCATCTATCAATTCTGGGCCAAGACGAAAGTCCGGCACTACCTGTGGGCGCAGACCCGGTTTGCGGGCGACCGCTTTGCCTATCACGGCACCGGGGGGGAGCTGTTCAAGGGATTTCTGAAGGTTTTCGGGATCTTTCTCGTCTTCGGTTTCCTGGCCGGCATCCTGGGCGGGCCGGGCAAGAAGTTCATCGACCTGTTTCCGTTGATCTTTCTGATTCTTCTTCCCGCGCTGATCGTGGGGGCCTGGCGTTACCGCCTGTCCCGGACTTCCTGGCGGAATATCCGGTTTTCCTTTCGCGGCACGCGCAAGGATGCGATCGTTCTGTACCTCGTCCACGGCCTGATCACCCTCCTCACCCTGGGATTGTACTGGCCCTATTTCAAGATCAAGACGGAAAAATTCTGGCGCGAGAACAGCTTTTTCGGGGATCGGCAAATGGAATTCGACGGGGAGGGAAAGGACATTTTCACTCCGTTCCTGCTGGCGGCCATTTTGTTTCCGTTCACCCTGGGGATCAACTGGATCTGGTTTCGCACCTTCCTTCAGCGCTATTTCTGGAGCCATACCCGGGTCGCGGGGGGAACCTTCCGTTTCACCGCCACCGGGCGCGAGGCCTTCAACCTGATACTGGGCAACATCGTTTTACTGGTGTTCACGCTTGGAATCGCCTACCCCTGGGTGGTGGTGCGGACGCACAAGTTCCGGGCGGACCACCTGAGCCTTGAGGGAGACATTGCCTTTGATCGCATCGTCCAGGAAATGCAGGAGAGCGGCGCCTTTGGGGAAGAGGCCCTCGACGTCATGGATGTTCCCCTCGATGTGGGTTAACCCCCGCCCGGGGGGATGGGCATGACCCGCCAGAAACTGGAATTCAAAGCCGCCCTGTTCGACGGCCGCTCGGCCCGGAGGCGGGACGTTTTCGTCACCGCCACCCCGCGCGAGATCCACCTGCGCTTCCCCGATGGGGGCGGCGGGTCCTGGCCCTATCCCGGGGTCCGGCTGTCCCCCGGAACCCTCGGCGCGGACGAAATTCACCTCGAACGCGACGTCACCGAGTTGGAAGGCATCCGCACCGAAACCCTGGAGGTGTTCGATCCGGGTTTCGGCGAAACCTTGACTCGCGTGGCTCCCCTGGGCCTGTCGGCCCAACTCCGGCGCCGAAGCGGGATCTCCTGGACGACGTTCGCGGTGGCCACGCTGGCGCTCGGCGTGTTTTTTTTCGTGGCCTGGGAATACGTCGTGCCCGGTCTTGCCCGGAAGGTGGCGCAACAGGTGCCCGTCAAGTGGGAGGAGCAGTTGGGCGAGATGGTGTTCCACAACCTGTTTCCGAACCTGCCCCCGCCGAAAAACCCGCAAACGATGAAGGTGCTCAACCAGGTGCTGGCGCCGCTCCTGGAAACCGTTCCGGGACAGCCTTACACCATACGCCTGCACGTTCACCCCGCGCGCGCGGTCAACGCCCTGGCCCTTCCCGGCGGACATATCATCGTGTTCCAGGGCCTGTTGACCGAGACCGAAAGCCCGGAAGAGCTGGCCGGTATCCTCGCGCACGAACTCCAGCACGTTTTGCGGCGGCATTCCACGCAGGGGGTCATCCGCGCCCTGGCTTCGCAGATGATGGTGGCTCTGCTGATCGGCGATGTGAACGGCGTGATGAACTCCGTCCTCAACATGGCGGGCAATCTCCAGACCTTCGCGTTCAGCCGCGAATTGGAAAGCGAGGCCGACCGTGAAGGGATGAACATGTACCTCAAGGCCGGGCTCGACCCGGAACACATGATCCACATGTACCGAAAACTCGACCGGGAAGAAAAGCGCGCCCTGTATGGAGACGACGGAGAACCCCCACCGGCGGAGACGGCGGGAAAGAAAAAGGGGCTGACGGAATATTTTTCCACCCATCCGGCGGGAACCGATCGCGTGGCCCAGCTCGAAAAAATGGTTGAAGAAAAATCTGCCACGGCGTATAAACCCCTGCTGATCGGCGTGGACTGGGCCTCGGTTGTGGCCGCCGGGAATTTTGAGTCACCCGAACCAGGCGGAAAAACATGATCATCGTCACCGGGGGAACCGGGTTCATCGGGAGCGCCATCGCCTGCGAGCTGAACCGCAGGGGCATCGACGACCTGTGGATCGTGGACCACCTCGACCATCCCGAAAAAGAGAAAAACCTTGCGGCCCTCCGCCACCGGGAACTTGTGTCCGCGGACCGGTTTCTGGAGGCGGTGAAGTCCCGCACCCTGCCCCCCGCCCAAGCCCTGTTCCACATGGGCGCCTGCTCCTCCACTACCGAGACCGACCGCGCCTTTCTCCGCCGCAACAATTTCGAGTACACCCGCCACCTCGCCGAGTATTGCCTTGCGGCGGGAGTGCGGTTCATCTATGCCTCCAGCGCCGCGACCTACGGCAACGGAGAACAGGGTTACGAAGACGACGAGTCGCGGCTGGACACCCTGCGTCCGCTCAACCCCTATGGCGAAAGCAAACAGATGTTCGACCTGTGGGCGCGGGAGCGGAAGATTCTCGATCGAATCGCGGGACTCAAGTACTTCAACGTGTACGGACCCAACGAGTACCACAAGGGCGACATGCAGAGCATGGCGCGGAAGGGATTCTTCCAGGTGTCGGAGACGGGGAAGCTCAGGCTGTTCAAATCGCACCGTCCCGACTATGCCGACGGCGGGCAGGAGCGGGATTTCGTTTACATCAAGGACGCGGTGGCGATGACCCTGTTTTTTCTCGACCGTCCGGCGGTGGGGGGGATCTTCAACGTGGGCTCCGGCGTGGCGCGCAACTGGAACGACGTCGCCCGCGCGCTGTTTCACGCCATGGGGAAAGAACCGGCGATCGAGTACATCGACATGCCGCCTTCGATCCGCGACCAGTACCAGTACCACACCTGCGCCCCGATGGGAAAGATCCGGTCCGCGGGGTATACCGGCCCCGCCACCTCGCTGGAAGACGGCATCCACGACTACGTGAAACACTACCTCCTCCCCGGCAAACGCCTGGGCGAATGATTTTCCTTCCGAAACGCTACCGCAAGAATGCGAAGGCAGGGGCGAAAAATGTTTCGCCCCTACAACATCTGCGTCCATCGGTGTTCAACTGGGGTTCCATCGCCCCGACCCGGATTTAAAATTCATTCCCCTTACCCGATTGCTCCCTTTGCGGACTTTGCGCCTTCGCGGTACCAAGCGGTTAACCGCAAAGACGCGCGGAACGCGAAGAGAACCGAGGGGCGGGCGTTCATCCCAAGCCTTTATTATTGTCATCTCGAGCCTTTATTATTGTCATCCCGAGCCGAAGGCGAGGGATCTGGCCTGTTTGCTACAGGCAGGCTGGAACATTAATGAGGCATGCCCCAGAGTGGTTCGGTGCCAGATTCCTCGCCCCTTGCCGGGGCTCGGAATGACAGCGGAATGCGGAAAGGCGCAGGGGCGAAAGATGTTTCGCCCCTACAAAAACCCGATCCTTTATGTCGCCCTGAGCTTGTCGAAGGGTGGCGAAAGCTTCATTGCGGGGTCATGCTTTCCTTCAACTTCGCTCAGGACAGGCTCAAAACAGGCTCAGCATGACACTTTCGGTGTCTTTCTCCGACTTATGCAAAGCTCCCCCAGGAAAGGGGGAGGGTGCCGAGAGAGATTGGGGAGGGATATCCGCGTTCATCCGCGCAAATCGGCGGCAAAAACCGTCAGCCGTTGGGATTTTCCAATTGAAAAATTTCCGGCTCAGTCGATCTTGTGGTTTTCGAGGATTTTTTCGAGGGTCTTGGTGGTGGACAGTCCCTTGACGATGGGGATGAGCTCGACCTTTGCGCCGTAACCTTCCACGATTTCGCGTCCCACCACCTCGTCGATCTTGTAGTCGTCGCCCTTGACCAGGATGTCGGGCCGGACGGCGCGGATCAGGTTTTCCGGCGTGGTCTCGTTGAAGATGGTGATGTAGTCGACGTAGCGCAGGGCCGACAGGATGTTGGCGCGCTCTTTCTGGGTCTTGATGGGGCGGCCGTCGCCCTTGATGGACCGCACCGATTCGTCGCTGTTGAGCCCGACCACGAGGATGTCCCCCAGCGACTTGGCGCGCTGGAGAAATTCGATATGCCCGCCGTGCAGTAAATCGAAACAGCCGTTGGTGAAGACGATGGTCTTCCCGATGCTCTTGCCGAGGCTCACGATCTTCTGCAATTCGTCGATCTCGAGCACGGTGCGCGAGGTGCGGAGCATTTCTTCCTGGAGGTAGGAGTTGATCTCTTCCAGCGTGACGATGGCGGTGCCCACCTTGCCCACCACGATGCTGGCGGCCATGTTGGAGAGCCAGGCGGATTCGTGGAAACTGAATCCGACCGCGGCGGCCATGCTGAACACGCTGACCACGGTATCGCCCGCGCCGGTCACGTCGAACACTTCCTGCGCGTGGGTGGGGATGATCACGGGTTTCTCCTTGTTCCGGTAAAGGATCATCCCGTCCTTGCCCCGCGTGACGAGGAGCGCCTCGGCCTTGGTGAGGCTGAGCAGATACTCGGCGGCGCGCTCCAGGTCGTGCAGGTTGTTCACCTTGATGGGAACGGCCTGTTCCACTTCCTTCTGGTTGGGGGTGAGCACCGTGGCGCCCTGGTACAGGGAGAAGTCGTGGCTCTTGGGATCGATAACGACCATCTTCTTGTTCTTTTGCGACCGGTGCATCACCGCCTTGAGAACTTTGCCGGTGAGAATGCCCTTGAGGTAATCGGAGCCGATGACGGTGTCCACCTGGGGCACGGTGTCGTTGATGAACTGGATGAGTTTCTTCTCCGTCTCCTCGGTGATGGGGCGGTTGTCTTCCTTGTCGATCCGGAGGATCTGCTGGTTATGGGCAATGATGCGGATCTTGGACGTGGTGGGCCGGTGCACGAAGCGGAAAAGGCCTTCGGTGTGAATGCCCTGGTCCTGGATGATCTGGAACAGGCGGTCGCCTTTTTCATCCTGGCCGATGGCCCCGGCGAGGTAAACCTCGCACCCGAGGGCGACCAGGTTGTTCGCCACGTTTGCGGCGCCGCCGAGCGCCATGTTCTCCGACCGGGTTTCGAGAACGGGGACCGGCGCCTCCGGCGAGATGCGGTGCACCCCGCCCCAGATGTACTCGTCGAGGATGAGGTCGCCCACCACCAGGATTTTCGGACGCTCCTTGCGGTCAAAAAATGTTTTGAATTTCGTTTTCATGGCTCAAGCCGGAGGAGACAACGGAACGACCCGCTGGGTCGAGGGATTAGTCAAATAGGGCCTGTTCGACAATTTCACAGATGATGTGTCCGATGGTGATGTGCACTTCCTGGATGCGGGCGGTGTCGTTCGAAGGGACCACGATCGGGATGTTCACACAATCGCGGAGTTTCCCCCCCTGGTTGCCGAGAAAGCCGATGGTCTTCACCCCCAGTTGATTGGCCAGCCGAACGGCGCGGACGACGTTTTCAGAATTGCCGCTGGTGCTGATGCCGATCGCCACGTCTCCCTTGCGCCCGAGAGCCTCGATCTGCCGTTCGAAGACCGTCTCGAATCCGAAATCGTTGCCCAGGGCGGTGAGCGCCGAGGTGTCGACGGTCAGGGCGAGGGCGGGAACGGCCTTGCGGTTCTGCTTGAACCGGCCCACCAGTTCGGCGGCGAGGTGCTGGGAATCGGCGGCGCTTCCTCCGTTGCCCATCAGCATCAACTTGCCGCCGCCCTTAAGACTGTCCACCACGGCCTGGGCCGCTTCCGCGATTTTTTCGGAAAGCGATTCCGCCACCTGGTACTTCAGGTCGGCGCTCGCGTTGAGGAAATTGCGAATCTGTTCTTTCAAGGGGTTCCTTTTCTCTTCAAGTAAATGATAAAACCTGCCAAGACGTTATAAACACCTCCGGCGGCGACGGTGCATCCGATTCAGATCAGCCCGCCCTCGGCGAAGCTGTAATATCCGTTGCCGCCGATGATGATGTGGTCGATCATCTTGATCCCGATGATATCACCCGTCTTGGTCAACCGATGCGTGATCTCCACATCCTGCTGGCTCGGGTTCGGGTCGCCGCTGGGGTGGTTGTGGATCAGCACGAAGGATGCCGCCGATTCCTTGATCGCCGGGATCATGACCTCGCGCGGATGCACGATGCTTGCGTTCAGGCTTCCCTCCGAGATGGTCAGGTCCTTGATCACCTGAAGTTTGGGATCGAGAAGGACGACCTTGACGATCTCTTTCTTGAGGTTCCTCAGGAAGGGCGCGAAGTGGTGCACGAAATCCTGCGCGGACTGCATGCGAATCTTGGCGCCGCCGATTTGCGAGGCCATTCGCTTACCCACCTCCAGGGCGGCCTTGATTTGCGCGGCCTTTGCCGCGCCGATGCCTTTGATCTGGCAGAGTTCGCTGACCGAGGCCAGGTCCAGTTTATAAAAATTCCCGAACAATTTCAAAAGATCCCGGCTCAGGTCCAGCGCGTTTTTTCTCTGCCGGCGATCGCCCGACCCGATCAGGATCCCCAGAAGCTGGGCATCGGAGAGGGTGGATCCCCCATACTTGATCAGCCGTTCCCGGGGCCGCTCGTCTTCCGGCCAATGCTTGATGGAAGTCTTGTTGGTGCCGGACATTTGGGATGGTCCCATGACCGCCGGAAAATAAACACCCGGAACGGGTACGCCTCGACAAATTTTTAAGGGGGCCGCAAACATCCGGAAATTTACGTTTGGCCTTTTTCGCCGGTCCTTATGATCCAAAGGCCAGGCTCAGGCCGCACGCTGTTTTGAGGTCCCCTCGTTCGACCCAAAACCACCCCCATGGACGGGCGGGATGCCCCGGGCAGGATTTTCCGCCGCCAACGCGGCACATAACGGCATCAAAAAAGTTGTTCAGCGATCGTTTATATATTCAACCGGCTCCGGAAGTAATCCATCGTCAACTTCAATCCCTCTGCCAGTCCGACCTTCGGTTCCCACCCCAAAAGCTCCCGGGCGCGGGTGATGTTGGGCTTTCTCACCTTGGGGTCGTCCTTGGGCAACGGCGAAAAAACGATTTTACTCTTCCCTCCCGTAGCTTTCAAAATTTTCTCCGCCATTTCCATGACGGACAATTCGTTGGGATTTCCCAGATTCACCGGATCCACCACGTCGGACAGGGCGAGCCGGTAAATCCCCTCGACCAGGTCGGAGACGTAGCAGAAACTGCGCGTCTGCGATCCGTCCCCGTAAACCGTCATGTCTTCACCCGTCAACCCCTGGCGGAAAAAATTCGGGATGACCCGGCCGTCGCGAAGCCGCATTCGGGGACCATACGTGTTGAAGATGCGGACGATCCGGGTGGCGATGCCATGCGTGCGGTGATAGGCCATGGTGATCGCTTCGGCGAACCGTTTGGCCTCATCGTACACTCCGCGCGGACCCACCGGGTTCACATTGCCCCAGTAACTTTCCTCCTGCGGATGCACGAGAGGGTCGCCATACACTTCCGAAGTGGACGCAAGCACGAACACCGCCCGTTTCTTCTTTGCCAGACCCAGGGCGTTGTGGGTTCCCAGCGATCCCACCTTCAGCGTCTGAATGGGAAGCTCCAGGTAGTCGATGGGGCTGGCGGGGGAGGCAAAATGGAGAATGTAATCCAGCTCGCCGTCGATCCGGATGTATTCGGTCACATTATGCCGGATGAACTGGAACTTCTTGTCCCCGATCTGGGCGATGTTGTCTTCGGAGCCGGTGAGCAGGTTATCCATGCAAATGACTTCATGGCCCTGATCGAGCAGGTATTCGCAAAGATGGGATCCCAGAAATCCGGCGCCGCCGGTGACCAGGGTTCGAGGCATATCTTATGTTTCCCGGTTAAAAGTTTCGGTTTAAGCCCTTCCGGCCTGGGGTATGCGCTAGTCGAGGCGGTTGGAGGCGACCGATCCGCCGGTGTCCGGGCCGCCCAAGGCGCATCATTCTATGATCCTTGAAAGGTAATTTCAACTGCCTAAGGGGGAAAACAACGCTTCCGCGCCGCGCGGGACCCCTCGCCGCGTCTGCCGGTCCAAATGACAGCGGATGAGGTTGGCTCCGTTTCAGCCCAGGGCCGCCACGGCGGGTAGCGGGGTCCTTACCGGTAAGGCATCTGGTTGGATTGAAGCTGGCGTTCGATATTTTCCTCGGCCAGGTTTTCCTGCCGGACAAACTCCTCCAGTTCGCGCGGGCTCTTGAATTCGAACCGGCGGGGTTCTTTTTGTCCGCAGATTTCTTCATCCTGTTCTACGGTGAGGAGGTTGTTTTCGATACTGCGGATGGCGAATTTTTTACGGGTTTTGAGTTTGCCGAATATTTCCCGGTAAACGGGATCAAGATTCAAAGCCATAATGCACCTGGAATGAATGAAACAACGTTAACTTTTAAAGGATCTCTGTTCATGCACCCGGGCCCGGCGTGGGGCCGTCGCAACAGCTGGATTTATCAGAGCCGTCCTTTATCAAAGGATATGGGTTCATGATAGCTTTCCGCGCCGCAAATTTCAATGGCGGGGAAAAAAAGTTGGAACTGGGTTGTTCACCTGTGTTAGGCTTGCACCAGATGAGCCGGAGATGGAACGTATCTCCAGCGCCAACCCCCCTGTCCGGCGGTCTTTCCGGCCCGAAACTTCGTTTGAGAACCAACCCCTTCTTCTTTGTGACCCATGTCCCGACCCACCTTGAAAAAGTTAGCCGAAAACCTGATCCGGGAATACAACTCCCCCTTCAAGGCCGAGGATTTTTTTACCCAACTGGAAGCGCGGTGGAGTAAAAAGATTTCCCGCTCCACCGCCACGCGGCTGAAGCGGTCGTTATCCGATCATGAATGCCTGATCGAGATCGACGCGCAGGATTTTATTCCTTACTCGGCGGTGTTCGAGAAGATCGGCCATTTGCCGCTGGCGGTCCAACCCGGCCGTCTCGAACTGGAAAAGCGGATCTTCATTCCCGGGCACCGGCTGATCCCCTACCTTCCCAACGACCGGGAAGAAGGCGAGATCACCCTTCTCGATCCGTTGGGCGCGCCCCTGCCCAAAAAGAAGACGAATTTTCTGATCGAGCAGGTCATCCATTATTACCAGTATTGCGGCGCCCGGCACTTTCCCACCGATATCGTGTTTAACGAGTACGTTCCCGGCAAGAGTTCGCTCACGATTACCGTGTGGGAGTTGGGCGGCCTGGTTTCCCGGTATCTGAAATCCCCCGGCGACGGGTGGCAGGTGCGGCTGGTCGATTACGACCTCGGGGTGTTTCGTCTGGAACCTTACCCGGCCTCTCAGCGTCGTCTCGACCTTCTGCGGATGAGAAGCCTCAATGTCGCCATGGAGGAGGCCCTCAACCGCCTGTGCCAGGACGACACGTTCTGCCTGGGCGGGTTGCAGAAGCAACTGCTCCGGGTCCTGTTTTTCCTGAACGAGGAGGTCCTCTCCGCTCCGGCGTTTTCCCTGACCGATTTTCTGGAATCCCTCAAGGGATTGAACCTGGTCGGGCGTGAGGGGGAAGGGGTCTTCCTGGTTCCGGCGGCCCGGTCCCATCCCGCCGCCGTGGTGTGCGAAGAGTCGCCCCGGATTCCGCGCGGGGCCATGGGCACTCTGGACGAGATTTTTCTCGACCTGGGGCTGGCCATTACCGGTGAGGAGTTCCGCGCCATTTTGTACACCATCATGTCTTCCAACAACTTCCGCATCGAGGCCATTTTCGACCTCCTGTTCGGCGGCGAGGGGAAACTCTTCTATAGTAAAAAACAGCACGATGTGTTTTACACCCACCTTCGGACCATGCTTCACGAAATCTGCGAGGAATTGAAAAGCCCCGAGTCCCGGCTGGTGGCCGATCTGCGCAAGCAAACCGTGTCCGTAAAACTCGGCCTGATCGGGGTTTTGCGGTTTCTGGAGAAAAACGAGGTGGGATTGAAAGATCTGCCGATGGAGCTCCTCGAACAGGTGGCCGACCTGGATCACTTCTGCCGGGAAACCCTCAAGGAGTTTGCCCGCCGGTCGCCCCCGCCGGAGGTGAAGTTCCTGCGCGACACGCGCATGGCGCTCAAGATCATCGGCCCGCACATGGCCGAGCTGGAAGACGACGTGTTCTACCGGCTGGGGATTTACTGATTTTCCCCGCGCCCGCATTCGCGCCGGGGCAGGGTTGTTTCAGGACGCAAGAGCCGGTGCGACGGCCCGGCCGATCAGCGAATGGCCCGAGACCGCTTCCACCTGGACCGCGGTAAAATCCCCCGGTTGCAACTCCATCCCGCCCGCCTTGAATTGAACCGTCCAGTAGGCCGGATTCCGCCCCTTCCAGTCCGCTTCCCGTTTTGAACCCCGGCCCTCGATCAACACCTCCACCTCCCGCCCTAGGTAAGCCATTCCCTTTTCCTCCATCACCCGGTTTTGCACGGCGAGAGTGCGCTGGAGCCGATCCTTCTTGACGGTTTCCGGAACGTCGTCGGGAAGGTCCGCGGCGGGGGTTCCGGGACGCGGACTGTATTGAAACAAAAAACCGCTGTCGAAGCGCACCCGCTCCATCAGGCGAAGCGTGTCCTCGAATTCCCGGTCCGTCTCCCCGGGGAACCCGACGATGATGTCGGTGGACAGAGCGATCTCGGGAACCTGTTCACGCAGGGAATCGATGAGGTCCAGGTATTCCTCAGCCGAGTGCCCGCGGCGCATGGCTTCGAGGATCCGGTCGTTCCCGCTCTGCACCGGCAGATGGAGGTGGTTCATCAATATATCCAGGTCGCGGTAGGCCCGCACCAGTTCGGGGGTGAAGTCGCGGGGGTGGCTGGTGGTAAAGCGTAACCGGCGCAGGCCGGGTGTTTCCGCCACTCGGTAGAGCAGTTCGTGAAACGGGATGGGACACAGCGCCTCCCGCTTGCCGTAGGCATTGACGTTTTGCCCAAGCAGGATGATTTCCTTTGCGCCCCGGTCCACCAGTTGCCGGGCCTCGTTGAGAATCTCTCCCGGTTCGCGGGATTTTTCCCTCCCGCGTGTGTTGGGCACCACGCAAAACGAGCAGAACTTGTCGCACCCCTTGATGATATTGACGAAGGCGCTGGCGCCGGGATGTTTCGGCAGGGGGCCGCCCAGGTCGGGAATGGAATATTGCTTGTTTGCGTCGAATCCGGTCCAGACCAGCGGACCGGAGCGATGGCCGATCTCGGCGAGGGCCTGCGGCAGGGTTTCGATGTTGTCTGGACCCATCACGAAATCGATGAACGGCATTCTGCGCACCAGGCGCTCCCCCTCCTGCTGGGCCATGCACCCGGTGAGCCCGAACAGGAGATCCGGGTTGCGCTCCTTGAGCGGCCGCAGTTCACCAAACAGGGAATAGATCTTGTGCTCCGCTTTTTCGCGGATCGAGCAGGTATTGACCACGATCAGGTCGGCCTCTTCACGGTCGGTGGTCCGCGCATAACCGGAATGGAACAGGAGGAGTTCCATGCGGTCGGTGTCGGCCACGTTCATCTGGCACCCGAAGGTATCGAGGTAGACTTGTTTCATGGATTTGAGCGGAACGCTGAATTCGGAGTTCGAAGGCACGGCTCCGGATTCGGGACCGGTTGCCGATAAGACGATCTGTTAAAACGGTACCGTAAGAATTTAATGGAATTGCCGAGGGTTTTCAATTTTTTCCCGATTCCCCGTGGTCTTGTCACGGGGTTTCCTTTATCGCTGTCATTCCGAGGAGCGTGAGCGACGAGGAATCTTGCATCGATTCGGGAAGACGCCTGTGCCCGGGCTCGGAATGACAGCCAGGATGCGGAATGCGGATTGGCGTAGGGGCGAAAGATGTTTCGCCCCTGCAATAACCCGTTCCTTGCATAGCCTCCCCCATCCGCCGGGAGAAAAGGGGTTCTCCACAATTATCATGATGAAATTTTGGAGTTGTCATTGCGAGCGGAGTAAAGCAATCCAATTCTCCTCCCGAGGCGAGTGACTGGATCGCCGCGCTCACTCCCGTTCGCTCGCGATGACGAATGTTTGGGGTTTCCTGGCGTCGTCGCGCTTTGCGTCTTCGCGGTGCATGGGTTTGCAACGCCAAGGCGCGAAGGACGCGAAGGCAGGGGCGCAGGATAAACTCCGCGGAGGATCTGGCTGGAACCGAATGGACGCATGCCCCGAAGTCGTGCGGAGCCAGATTCTTCGGTCCTTTGGACCTCAGAATGACAAATCATTGCCGGAGCGAAACATCTTTCGCCCCTGCAATATCGGTGTTCATCCGTGGTTCCCTTGCTCATCCCCCGCATTTCCTTTGCGGCATCGGCCGTTTTTCACCTGGTTCTCCCGAGTCCTTCCCTGTTGTCACCCTGAGCGGTTGGTTTTGTCACCCTGAGCTTGTCGAAGGGGGGCGGAATGTGGAATGGCGTAGGGGCGAAAGATGTTTCGCCCCTGAAACTCCATATAATAAATTAATTAAAATTTAAACAAATTCATATCGAGTAAAAATCAGTTTTTGTTAATAAAATCAATTTTATTGACAAAAATCATTCTTTCTATTATCATTTTCAACAAACCTTACAGCTAGACCGCGCAAACCGTTTATTAACCGTGTGCCGTAATCCATCTTTTTCAAAAGAGAAGGGGGTGTTGTTGTGGCCGGAAATTATGTACGGCAAATCCGCGAATCCAAGATGATGAGCAAGGCTGAGCTCGCCCGCAAGGCCAACGTCACGGTTCAGACCATCGATCGGATCGAAAAAGGGAACGAATGCCGCCTGGACACCAAGCGGAAGATCATCCTTGCGCTGGGGTACAAACTGGCGGAGCGATCCCGTATTTTTCACGATCCGAGTGACGGGGGAAACTCGAAGGCCGGCCGGACTTCGCGGAACTTGCTGAAGAACAAGTGATTACCGGGTTGGCCCTCGTTCGGGTACCTGATGCATCGCACAATCGGACCCAGGGTTGACCCACCGAATGGATTCGGTATGCGCCGCAAGGGATAGGATGTTGGAGATTCTTCCATTGCGGAGGTAAATGTGATCGAGCAAATGCTGTTGTTTGAAAAACCGCGGACGGGAAAGTTGATCAAAAATGTTTCCGCTGTTAAAAAAATCAGACATCCCTGCTCCGGTGGTCGGTTATAAACTTATTGATTTTTCATGAGTTAGTCGTTTCTGGGGCTTTGGTACAAGGATTGCTCCCTTAAACCCTGGGGGGAGTGGAAGGTTGGATCTGTAACGCATCGGTTTGATAATAAAAGTTTTGTAGCCAACCGGGCCATCCGCTTTCCCACTTCCTGTTATCCGGACCGTCTTATGTCCCTGTTTTTATCAAAAGACACTCCCTTGGTGGCGGTCGACATCGGCTCCCATTCCATCAAAATGGCGCAGTTGGCGAAGGGGAAAAAACAGCTTGAGCTGGTCCATTTCGGGATCATGCCGCTGGGCGAGGAATGCCTGGTGGACGGCCTGGTGAAAAAGAACGACGACGTGATCGAGGCGATCACCAACCTCTTGCGGGCGGAAA
>Ga0210019_1002216_pt1 | contig 19168 bp, 17 predicted proteins | sample CryGeyCG2114_020_2_FD_183969 | JGI IMG/M metagenome (GOLD analysis project Ga0210019, IMG submission 183969) | Groundwater microbial communities from aquifer - Crystal Geyser CG11_big_fil_rev_8/21/14_0.20 (SPAdes) (version 2) | ecosystem: Environmental > Aquatic > Deep subsurface > Groundwater ...
CTATCCCCCACCCAAAAACCATCCATGGAGAAGGTGGGTTGCAACAAAGAAAAAGAATCTGATCTGCGTGTAAAGTAGGACATTTTCACTTTGCTAAGAACCGGACATTTTCACTTTGCCTTGACAGATACTTTTTCTCAAAATAACCCTACCGGCCTGCGATAGCCAATCAAAACACTTACCCCCCTACAGGAAGGAGAAAAACCAGTCCTTAAAATCGCCCAGCCCATTTCGCCAAAAATCCTGCCGCCAAACCCTTCGCTTTCAATCCCATAAAACAGCTGGCCGCCCAAGGCCCCTGATCGCCTGCCAGTAGTCATCATCGTATAATTTAAGCCCACACCCAAATAATTCTCAACCCCGGTTAGCCAACCGGCTGGAAAATTCAAGATACCATCACAAGCAGCAAAAGCATACCTTCGGTCAGCATTTTCTGTTTGGCTAAAAGACCCGCTAGCCCGCAAAGATGTTTTGGCTGGTCCAACAATCCAAACAAGCGGCAGCCTCATCTCAAGATTAACAGCTGTTGTTGAGGCAAAAACACCCGCAGTTGCTCCCAATTCAAACTTGAAACGTGATTCGCGTTTCGGCTGCAATTGCTTGGGGGGAGCAGGCTGCGCCACTTCTAAAACCGGCGCGGGTTCTGGCTCTGGCGCTACTACCGGCGCGGGCAAAGACATTTGCTGATAAACCAACTCTTCCTCAAGTTTTCTTATCCTGGCATGGTGGCCAAAAATAGTCTCCTGAATTTTTTTGCGTTGGTCTTTATTTGTAACCGTTTTAAGCTTACTTTCCTGAACAACAATCTCTTTCCTGATTTTAGCTATCATAGCCCTGGTTTCTTGTTGGTCAGCAAAGATTGGCGAGAGGAAAAACAAAAGTACGAACAAACCAAGAAGCAGTTTTTTCATTACCTAAAAAGCCTAGCAAATCCATAGCATAAGTCAAGCCCTGTGATATAATTATTCTCATGGAAATCTTAACAATCATTCTTTCAATCATCACCCTCTTGGCTGTCGCCTTCTTAATAGTAAAGCTTAACCAGCCCGCAGCCAAACAAGAAGACAACAAATCAATTGACCTCATCCAAAAACAGATGGAAGAGATCCGGGGTTCAGTTACCAAGCTCTACGCTGACAATCAGACTATTATTCAAAAGGTCAATACGGATTTCACCCAGACCATTCAAAATCTGGACAAAAACACCAATAGTCGGCTAGACAATGCCGCCAAAGCCATCAAAGATGTTTATGGCCGCCTGGGAGAGGTTGCGGAATCCACCAAACAAGTTAACGAGGTAGCCAAAGATATCTCTTCTTTGCAAGAAATTTTAAGGGCACCAAAAATTCGTGGAGGGATGGGCGAGCTTTTCTTAAGCGATCTTTTAAAACAGGTCTTGCCAACAGCTCATTACGAACTTCAATATCATTTTAAGAGCCGCGAAGCTGTTGACGCCGTAATTTTTTTAAATAAAAAGCTGGTGCCAATTGACTCAAAGTTCCCCTTAGAAAACTTTCAAAAAATTGTGGGGGCCAATAATGAGGCTGATAAGATCAGCGCCAAAAAACAATTTGTCCGTGACGTTAAAAAACACATTGATGCAATTAGGACAAAATACATCCTGCCGGACGAAGGGACTTTTGATTTTGCTCTAATGTATATCCCGGCCGAAAATGTCTATTATGAGATAATTATTAAAGACGAAAACCTTGATGATTCAAAGGGTCTCTTTAAATACGCCATAGAAAACAAGGTTATCCCAGTTTCCCCTAATTCATTCTACGGCTATTTACAAACTATTTTAATGGGTTTGCGCGGCTTAAAAATCGAAGAACAAGCTCAAGAGATTTTGCAAAATATTAGTCAGTTAGAAGGCGATTTTGCTCGAGTGTTAGAAGACTTTCAAAAAATGGGGACCCATCTTAAAAATCTCTCCGGGGCCTATGATTCAACAGAAAAGAGACTGGGTAAATTCGAAGGCAAGCTGGAAGCCTTGGAACAAAAACCGGAGCCGCTGAAGCTTCATTCATAGAAGAAAAGACCAAAATAAGTTATAATTATAGCGATGGAAAACCTTAAAAATATAGTCGCGGGATTCTCCGGCAAAAAGGTCCTGGTTTTTGGCGACCTGATGCTCGATGAACACATCTGGAGCCGGGTCCAGCGCATCTCCCCAGAAGCCCCTGTCCCAATTGCTGATGTCACTAAAATATCCCATGTCCCTGGCGGCTGCGGCAACGTTGCAGTCAATATTGCGGCCCTTGGGGGAACACCTCTTCTAATCGGTTTGGTTGGTAGTGACAGCTCGGCAGATAAGCTGCGCCGGGCCTTAAAAGCCGCCAATGTGACTGATAAATATGTTATCACCGATAAATCAAGGCCAACCATCCTAAAATCAAGGATAATTGCCGGCTCTCAGCAGGTTATCAGGGTTGACAGGGAAGACAAAAAAAAGCTCTCACCCGCCTTGATCGCTAAAGTGTTGGCCCAGGCTAAAAAAATTCTCCCCTTGGTTGACGCAATCATCATCTCTGACTATGGCAAGGGAATGGTTTGCCCGGAGACTTGCCAAATAATAATTAAAGAGGCAAAACGACTGAAAAAGTTTGTGGCTATTGACCCAAAAGGCCAGGATTACAGCAAATATCGCGGGGCCTCAATCTTAACCCCTAACCAAAAAGAAGCTGGACTAGCCAGCCAGATTAAAATAAAGTCAGAAAAAGAACTTTGGCAAGCCGGACAAAAACTCTTGCGTAACGTCAAAACTCATTATATTTTAATCACCCGCGGCCATGAGGGGATGTCCCTTTTTAGCCGGCAAGGGGTAGTCCATATTCCGGCTGTCCCCAGGGAGGTTTTTGACATTACCGGCGCCGGGGATACCGTTATTGCCAGCCTGGCTCTGGCTATGGCCAGAGGAGCCAAAATCAAACAAGCCTGTGCTATCGCTAATACCGCTGCTGCAGTAGTGGTAGGCAAAATCGGCACCGCCCCCTGCTCCACCCAAGAACTAAGCGAAGCAATTGAGGGACACGAACCAGTCACCAGGAAGATCAAGACGAAACTAGAGCTGGCTAAAATTATCAAAACCCTGCGGGAAGAAGAAGCAAAAATCGTCTTTACCAACGGCTGTTTTGACATTCTGCATTTGGGACATGTGAGGTACCTGCGTGAAGCAAAAAAACTGGGGGATGTTTTAATTGTCGGCCTTAACAGCGACAGCTCTGTCAAAGGGCTCAAGGGATCAAGCCGGCCATACACCCAGGAGCTGGAGCGGGCTGAAGTCCTGGCTTCACTTGAATTTATTGATTATGTAGTTATTTTTCCGGAGGAGCGGCCTGACAACCTCATTAAAATTGTGAGGCCCGATATCCATGTTAAAGGCGGGGACTACAGCATTAACCAGCTGCCGGAGAAAAAACTGGTTGAAAAATTAGACGGAAAGGTTATAGTTATACCACCCATTAAGGGGAAATCAACCACAAACTTGGTGGAAAGGATACTGAATAAAAAATGAACATCAAACATCAAACGGCAAACCTCCAAACAACTTTAAACTTCAAAAATCAAACTTATTTTAGGTTGGTGGTTTGGTGTTGCCTGGTAGTTTGCTGTTTGTGGTTTGCGGTTCCTGCCGCGCAGGCGTGGCGTATCAACAAAGAGCTTAAAGAAGAAATAGATATTAAAAAAGCTGCCGTGGCCAGCGCTCAAAACGACCCTCTGGCCCACTTTGACCTGGCCATCACCTATGCCTATACCAATAATATTGAGAACGGCTGGCTGGAATTAAAAAAGGTCAACGACCTTGATCCAACTTTTAAGAAAAAAGCCTTAACAATGTATATTGAAAAAGTAACCGAGTGCACAAGCGACTGGCGCCTGCGTTTTCGCCTCGCCTTTGCTTACTATTTTAACGATAAGAAAAGAGAGGCAATTAGGGAATTAGATAACGTACTAAAAATTGATCCATATAATGTCTGGGCTTATGGCTATATCGCTTTAATTTACGGGGAATTAGGTGAAATTGACCCCGCCATGAAGTATACCAGGCAGGGCTTAAAAATTGATTCCAACGTAGCCGCCCTCCACCTCTTGCTCTCGGAAGGATACTATAAAAAAGGTGATGGCTGGAAGGGGTGGATGGAGAGATTGGAAGCAGTAAGGCTCAAAGCATTGGGGTTCTAAGATGAAAATCTCCCACAAAATAATTTTAGCCCTCTTCCTACTCTTCCTGATTTGGATCTTTTACTGGGCTGTCTTTGCAGAAAAACAAGATATCTCCGAAAAAATTGCCGCCACCCTTAAAGAACAAGAAAAAGTTGCTGACCTGGCTTTTAAGGATGTCTCCTTTGAAGAGGTTTTTGAAGGGGTAAAATATTGGCAGCTCAATTCTAAAACCGCCACCATCAATAAATCAACAGAACTAGCCACGCTGCGGACCGTTAAGGGAACCTTTTATAAATCAGGTCAACCAGTCTTAAAATTCATCTCCCCTGCCGCCCTATGGCAAATGGGGGAAAAAGAGATCTTGCTCGACCAGGCGATTGGTTATGACGTGAGCCTGGAAAACAAGATTGACCAACTGACAAAAAAGAAAGCCAATCCTTTTGCCTCCCTCTTTTCCCTGCCCAGAGAATACAAAAACGGCCAAGGCTATTGGTTTGAAGCAAAAAACTTAAACTGGAAACTGGCTAACCAAAAACTTTTTTGCAACGGAGGAATTGTTTTAAATAAAGGGGAGGTTTCAGGCATCGCTGACCAGCTGGAAGCAGATGTGGCTCTGGAAAAAATAAAACTCTCTGGCCACCCCAAGATCACTATTTCTCCAAAAGGGCTCTCCCCCGTCACCCTTGAGGCCGAAAGCTTTGAGGTAATCAGCAGCCAAGATCTTATCATTGCAACAGGCAATCCCAGGGTTGCCTGGAATGACGCCCAAATCAATGCGCAAGAGATCCGCTATCGGCAAAAAGAGAAAGAAATTAGCTTTAGCCAAGATGTTAAGGTCCTCTTTCGTGATATTATTGCCTCCGGCAATCTGGCAAACTACCAGACAAATGACGAGAAAATAATTTTGGAAGGCGCAGCACGAGCCATGCAAGCTGACAACCAATTGACCGGCGAAAAAGTTATGGTGTCACTCCGGGACAATAAAATTTCTGTTGTTGGCCAGGGGAAGGTAGTTATCTCCGAAGAGGAGCTAAAAAAATAATGAGCTTAAAGACCCTAGTGCGGCCAAAAACACAAAGAAAGCTCCTCCCTAAGGGCCCTCACCTTGACTTAATTATTGTCGGCGGCGGCCCGGCCGGACTGTCAGCTGCAATCTACGCCCTGCGGGCCGGCTTAAACATTGTTTTGATCGAAAAAATGATCCTGGGCGGCATGGCCGGAGCCACCTTTATGATTGATAATTACCCCGGCTTCCCGGAAGGGGTTTCCGGCCAAGAGCTGGCTAATCGCCTGCAAGAGCAGGTCAAGCGCTTGGGGTTGGAAATTGTCTGGAGCAGCGCCCTGGCCATTAAAAAAGAGCAGGAGACATTTGAAGTCGCCTTAGACAACAAAATTTTAACCAGTAAAGCCATCATTATTGCCAGCGGGACAGAATCCGCCAAAATGGGGGTCCCCGGGGAAGACGAATTCCGCGGCAAAGGGGTCTCTTATTGCGCTACTTGCGATGGCCCGTTTTATAAGGACAAAAACATCATTGTGGTTGGCGGCGGAAACTCGGCCATTGAAGAAGCCTTGTTTTTAACCCGTTATGCCAGCAAGATCTCGGTTGTCCACCGCCGGGATGAGCTTCGGGCAGACAAGATCCTGGCAGAAAAGGCCAAAGCCCACCCTAAAATTTATTTTTTCTGGCGCACAATCATTGAAGCCATTAAAGGGGAACAAAAAGTTAGTGAAGTAATCCTCAAAGATTTAAAAACCAACCGAAACATTAATGTTCCCATCGAAGGGATCTTTATCTATATCGGCAGCCAGCCAAATTCCAGCCTGGTCAAAGATTTGGTCAAACTGGATAAAGCCGGCTATATCATAACCGACAATGAAATGCGCACCTCAACAAAAGGGCTTTTTGCGGCCGGGGATATCAGGGTAAAATCGCTACGCCAGATTGTAACTGCTTGCGCTGACGGCGCCACCGCTGCCGAAGCTGCCCGCAAATTTATCGAGTCACAAACACCTCATGCAGGTTGACAAATAATCCGGCCGGTCCTGGCTTTGACAGCCCCCCTACATTATCCCTTACCCCGGAAATGATCTTTGGGTACCAGAGAAAAATATATGGCTGATCAGCTGAAATTAATTGGTACATCTGGCCATAAATCTTTTGGCGCTCAACCTTGGCCAAAGTTGTGCGTCCCTTTTCCAGCAGCCCATCAACCTCTTTATTCTGGTATTTAATAAAATTAAATCCTTTAGGGTATTGGCTGGAGTGCCAGATAGAATAGCTGTCTGGATCAAGCCCCAAGGACCAGCCCATGATCATCGCCTCAAAACCCTTGGGATCAGTGGCGGCATTAACAATTTTTAAGAGGGCCGACCACTCCATAACTTTAATCTTAACCTTGACCCCAATCTGCTTATACTGCTGCTGCAAAATCACGGCCGCTTTTTCCCGCTCTTTGTTACCCTTATTAACTAAAATCGTAAACTCTAAGTTTTCTGCCCCAGCCTCTTTAAGCAGGGCTTTAGCCTTGGTTAAATCAAAGGCATACTTAGCCACCTCATCAGAGTAAGCCCAGCTGATTGGGGCAGTTGGGGCATAAGCCGGGCTGGCCAAGCCATTAAAAATAATTTCAACTAATTGCGCTTTATCAGTCGCGTAAGCCAGTGCCTGGCGGACCCTGGGATCACTAAACTTGGGATTAGCCAGGTTAAAGCCAAGATAGCTATAAGTTAAGGCATCGTATTCAAAAACATTTATCCCTTTGGTCTTTTTCAGCCTTTCATAATCCTTAGGCGGGATCCCTGCCTCGTCAATCTCCCCGGCTTCAAGGGCAATCAGCTGCGAGTTTTCGTCAGGAATAACTTTAAAAACTATCTCTGCTAATTTTGGCCGGCCCAAGTAATAATCGTCATTACGTACCACTGTAGCGTGATCACCATTCACCCATTCTTTGAATTTAAAAGGGCCGGTTCCAACCGGCTGGCGGTTAAAATCAACAGTATTGATATCTTCTCCATCAAGAAGATGCTTGGGTATTATGCTCATCCCCGAGCGCGCCAGGAACGGAGCAAAGGGCTGGGCTAGCACCGCTTTGACAGTGTAATCATCAACAGCAGAAAACTCAATCAGCTTACCGTCAATTATATAATCACTCCGCCGTACCGAGTTAACTTTTGGATTTAAGATCGCGTTAAAAGTAAAAACAACATCAGCCGAGGTCAATGGCTCGCCATCATGCCACTTAACATCTTTTCTTAAATGAAAGGTCCAGCTCTTCCCATCTTCTGAAACCTCCCAGGTAGTCGCCAGGTCCGGAATAACTTCTAATTTTTCATTGATCCTAGTCATGCCGGAAAAGATTGTCCCTTCTACCGCAGAGGAGCTCGTATCCGTTGAAAGGATCGGGTTTAAGATCGAAATCTCGCCAAGTAGGCTAAAAACCAACTTGCCATTAGGGTCAGCCTGGCTGGCCTGGGCTTTAATTGTTGTGGGAGGAGCAAGTTTTTGCTCTTCCATCCCGGAGCCACCGCAACCAACCAGAAAAATCAATGATGAAACAACAACAATATTTCTAAACATGGTTTGATTCTATCATAAATTTGAGAGCTCTTGTATTTTTCTAAGCCCGGCCCGATTATAACCAATCAACTTATACTGTCCTGTCTTGTCATCATAGTTATATATAATTTTGCCGGCTGCGTCTGAATCCTTATACTCCTGGCCGGTAAACGGGTTTTTGGGGACCTCGGCCAAGTAACCATTTGGCATCAAGTAATTTTTTGCCAGGCTCTCCAGCTGGACACTGTTATCAAGCGGATAAGTAAAATTTTCCATCTCATATGCTTCGATCGCCAATTGCACAGAATGCATAACCCCTTTAACCGCCGCTTCTTTCGCCTTGTCTTTAGCCCCCAAAAGTTTGGGGACCAGGAAAACAGATAACAAACCAATAATTCCAATCACTACTAATAATTCAATCATACTGAAACCGCGGCGCATCTTCATCGTTTTCACCTCCCTCAAATTATACATCACTCCAGTTTTGATATCATGTCGATCATTGGAAGAAACATAGAAATCGCAATTACTCCCACAACAAGGCCAACAAATAGGGTCAACGCCGGCTCAAGCATGGTAGTAAAACGTTTAATAAACAACTCACGTTCGCGCTCAAACAAATCCGCTACACTTATTAGCATCTGGTCAAGCCGGCCGGTGTTCTCCCCTACTTCAATCATTTGACTCGCCTCAAGCGGAAAAAGCTTATTTTGTCCTAACAGCTCACTTAACTTAGCCCCATTTTCAACCTCAAGGCAAATGTTTATAATAATTTTTTGAAAGCAAGAATTTTTAATTGAGCCAGCAACATGATTAAACGCTTCAACTATCGGGATTCCACCAGATAGCATGGAGCCCAAAGTCCTAAAGACATAGGCAATTTGGCTATTGGCATAAAGTTTTGATTTAAGTAAAGTCTTTTCAAGTTTTTCTCTGCCCAAAGAAGTCTTAAGATAACGCCAGGACAAATAAGCCGCAGACAGCAAGAACAATAAAAATAAATACCAATAAGCTGCCAAAACAGTGCCGGTGGTTATTAATATTATAGTAAAGAGCGGCAAGTCCACCTCCAACTCGGCAAACATCTCGGCAAAACCAGGGAGGACAAAGAAAAAGATCATGGCTAGGGAGACAAAGCAGAGCAAGATAACAAAAACCGGATAGATTAGCGCGCTTTTTATCTTGTCTTCTGCTTCAGCTCTCCCCTCATAATAACCGGCTAACTGCTTTAAAACCTGCTCAAGGTTCCCTGCCCGCTCGGCCGCTGCGATTGAACTAACCAACATTGGCGGAAATTTATCGCCCAGCGCCTCGGCAAACGATTGGCCATGATTAACCTTTTCAATAATTTGATCTACTCCTTTAATCTTAGAAATACGAGCAACAATTTTGAGAGATTCTAATAGTGGTATGCCCGAAGAAAGAAGTAAACTTAAATGAGAACAAAACTGAGAGAGCTGATGCTGCTTCATTTTCACATTCCCAACACAATATTCTGCATCATTGTGATCATCTCTTTTAGGACCGACTTAATTTTGCTGATCTCTTTTGTCGTAAGCTTGTCTTTCTGGAATAAATGCATAATTGCCTTTGATTGTGTGGATAACCTTTCAATAATGTCCGGGCTTGTTATTAAGGATTTTTTGCTTTTGCCCATCATCTCTTCCATTGAAGAAAAAGCTCTCATAATTTGAATTGAACGATCGATCGCTACAGATGATCTCAAAATTGCAGAAAGCATATTGGCTCCATTGCGCGTAAAAACATAAGGGAGCTTTCTCTTTTTTTCTGGGATCATCTCTGAAGTCGCAAATTGCGACTTCAGAAAAGCCCATTCATCTTTTGTCAATTGAAACATAAAATCTTGAGGGAATCTCTTTATGTTTCGTTTTACCTGCTCCATTAATCTTTTAGTAGAAACTTGATAAAGTATTGCTAAGTGACTATCAAGCATTACCCTGTGTCCTCTTAGCTCAACAATCATCTCATGTATTTCTAAAACACCTAATAATGCCTTCATTGCCATATTTTTAGTTACAGCAATCTTATTGCCAGGCAAAAACAAGCAAAAACGTCGAGATCTCGACAGGGGGAAAGACTACTTTGTTTCGATGCGGGGGAAGAGAGGGTCGGCTTTAGCGACTTTGATGCCAGACATTGAATCAGCTGTTGAATCTATTCCCAGTTGTTCGAATATTTTAGCGCTGGTAGCCGGCATAAAGGGGGCTAGCAACACCGCAGAAATCCTTAAAACTTCGCAAAGATTAAACATTACAGCTGCCAATTTATCAGTTTCACCAGCTTTTGATAGTTTCCAGGGGGCTTCATTTTCAATATAACCATTTGCTTTACCAATTACTTTCCAAATCTCAGCTAAAGCAGAAGAAAAAGCCAAACGGTCAACACATTTATCAACTTCAGCTGGCAATTTTTCTGTTGATTCAACCAAGTCTTTACTCAAATCATCAAAGACTCGCGACTTTGCACGGGTAACTCGCGACTCAAAATATTTCTCCACCATATTAAGGGTGCGATTTAAAAGATTACCGAGATCATTAGCTAGATCAGAATTATAACGCTTAATAAAAGCAGCCTCGGAATAATCACCATCTGTGCCAAAGGGAACCTCGCGCATAAGAAAGTATCTGACCGCATCAACCCCGTACTGTTTACTTAAAGCGAGCGGGTCAACCACGTTCCCCTTGGACTTGCTCATCTTTTTCCCCTCAACCGTCCACCACCCATGACCAAAAATCTTTTTCGGTAGCGGCACATCAAGGGCAATCAGCATGCAGGCCCAGGTCACGGCATGAAAACGGACAATCTCTTTCCCCATAATCTGGACATCAGCCGGCCAATATTTTTTAAACTTTTCTCCGTCAGGCCAGCCTAACGCTGAAATATAGTTGATCAGCGCGTCAAACCAGACATAAATTACATGCTTGGGGTTTTCCGGCACCCCTATCCCCCAGGGGAAAGCTGTTCTGGTAATAGAGAGGTCTCTCAAGCCCCCCTCAATAAATTTGAGTATCTCGTTACGCCGAGAGTCTGGCTGGATAAAATCAGGGTTGTCCTTAATATGCTTGAGCAGTTTGTCTTGATATTTGGAAAGTTTAAAGAAATAACTCTCTTCTTTCAAGACTTGAGTCTCTTTCCCACAATCCGGACAGAGCTTGCGGCCTTCAGGGTCTTCTTTAAGCTCGGAAAGTGACCAAAAAGATTCACAAGGGACACAGTACCAACCCTCATACTCGCCTAAATAGACATCACCGTTTTCCAAGAGTTTATGAAAGACTTTTTGCACTACCTCTTCGTGGCGGCTTGAGGTGGTGCGAATAAAATCATCATTAGAAATATTCAAAGTTTGCCAGGCAGACTTAAAACCATTAGCTTTCTCTTCAACCAATTTTTGGGTGTCGTCCAAATTCTTCCCAGCCGCGTTCCAAATCTTTTCCCCATGCTCGTCGGTGCCGGTTAAAAAGTAAACATCAGCCCCCATCATCCGCTTATAGCGCGCCAGAACATCTGCCGCAATCGTTGTGTACGCATGCCCAATGTGAGGCACATCGTTGACATAGTAAATTGGGGTGGTTAGATAGAATTTTTCTGGCATGATTTAATTATAACAACCTACTATCTAATGCGCCATTGTTAATTCAAGAGGGTCGCGGTCAGGATGACACTCTCTTGAAAAAGGAAGGATCATATATTGTCCATCATCATTTTTAAAAACTCTGATCCGGCCAAACCTATAATCAATATTGCTGTGGATAATAGCCAGCCTCGCTTGATTGCCAAGAGGCCTAAAAATCCATTCAGCCCCATTTGGATCAGGATTATGGCCAAAAATCATTGTTCCATTCTTTGACAGTCCCAAAGCTCGTAATAACTTAGTAAAATCAGTCAAGCTAATCTCTCTCTGCCAAAGAGTATGCTCTAAAACTTTTTCATCACTACGAATTTCATCTAAAGCATATGGTTTCTTAACTCCTTTAGGAAAAGAATGAGCCATCAAAAGATCAATTTCCTTATTTTCGCTCTCTGCTTTAAGGCAAACGGGTAAATGATTAACAAACTTTTGAAAAAGGTCAATAACTCCCCAAATATCTTCTCGAGTTGCCCCAGACTCTTTTAATGAAAGACAAAGATAATGGAGGAAAAGATATGATTGAGGTTGACCAGCTTTAGAAATTTTCATTGCTTCTATCTCATTTGGATTAGTTATGTAACCCCTATACATTAAATGCTGGACAAGAGCAGCAATGTCTCCTTGGGGATTTTTTTCAACAAAGTCCATGACTACGTTAAAATGTTTTTCTGTCGGACAAAAGATATCGTGGTTGCCCGGATAAAGGTGAACCTGACCAGGAAAAAGCCACATCAACATCACATAAGCTTTGAATGTTTGCAGAGACCAGGCTAAGTTGAAAACATTCTCTCTCTTTTCTGCATGGATCAAATCTCCTGCATTATGAAGCTCTTCTGTTCCATCTCTTAAGCCCTTTTCTACTTGGGTTATAATGTCATCCAAACGCAGCTGGTGACCATGCAGATCACTAATAAGTGAAAGATTGCGGCCTAAATTATGATGGATACAATCACCTGGAATAATTACCCCGGCCCGACCGATCATACGCCGATGCCACTTTCCATTATCATCTACTTTCCTGGCTAGAATATCGCTAATTAATTCTTCTAGGATCTCAACTGTTAATGCACCAGCCAAAATTTTGGTGTTTAAGCTAGAATGATTTCTTAAAAAAGTAGCTCGATCAACTCTTGTCTTTGAAATAACCTCAATACCAGCAGCTCGATCGGCTCTAACTAAATCAATGGTCGATGGAAAATCAGAAACGGCTTCCTCTTCCATTTCAAAACCTATCGCCTCAAGAAAATCGACTGGTGGCGGCGGTAGCATATGTTCTGGCACAGCAGCTCCTGCTGCTTGATCAGAGTTCTTGGCAATATTTGAACCAACTAAGCCATTATTACGTGGCTTACTCGGCAATACTTTTCTCAAAACATCTAAAACCTTTGTTAAACCAGGCATTCAGCACATCTCCTTTTCTACATATATATCAGGCAAAGGAGAAAAAAATTTCACTTCACAAAAAAAAATAAACTTGAAATTCCGACAATTAATTAACGATATAATAATATAGGAGCCGTGCAATAGTGAGAATTGTTCTACCGTATACTTTGCGACATTACAGAAACTTGCCTTTGCTCAAACTTAAGGTTGTAGCATCTGATTTAAGCCCAAAAGAACAGCTCAAATATGCCAGACAGCATCCCTTTCCAAATCTTTGCCAACATCAATTGGTAGTCCCCCACTTATTAGAAAGAGAAGAAGCAACCGGCAGCTGGAGCACACTTTTAGCCGGGGGGCTAGCCACCTCAAGAAGATTTGATCAAAACAGTATTCCAAACGGATTAGTTTTGTTTTTTGAGATTGCTAATAAATTGGGGATAAAAGCCGGTGAAAAAGACCTGGACAAGCTAAGCACTGTTTTAACCCCACAGGTAAAATGGTTTAACTGCGATAACCACGACCCATACGTGGGACTGCTTAACCTAGCGAAAAGAATCGAGGGGAGAGATATTGAAATTGGCAGTTGTGCTATCCAGGGCTGGCTTTTTGCCAGTTTTGCTCTCTTTGCTGCTATTGCCACGGGAGAATTTCATTATACCGACCAAGAACACAGCGCCCCCTTCTTCCGTGGAGAAAACAGAGAAATTATACTTTGGGACTACAATAAAAATACCAGGGAATTTGGTCTTTGGTCCAATGCCATTAACAATCCCATTTCATTTCACCAATATGATGGGGAATTTGTCTTAAGCGGCCCTTTTTCCTTTATACCATCAATAATTGTCAACAGGCTAAGAGATAAGATATCCAAAAAAGTTCCTCCGCATAAAAACTTACATCAATTAGCGCTACTTCAAACTGCCAAAAAGATTAATCCATTGCACAAACTAGTCTTTGAATATGAAGGAGCCCTGTTAAGAAAGTTGGGATTACATGAAAGAGCAAAACAAGCCGAGGAAACCGCTTTTCTGGTTGAAACTTTTGAGGTTAACCATAGCAACCGAGACTTATCTGTTTCTAATGTAACTTGCAATGGCTCAGACATTACCAGCCCAGCTATTTATTTGTAAGCGGAAACATAATCCTAATTTTAGAAACTTTGGCGAACGCCGTATCCGCCCACTTAGGAAGGGGCCGTCTTAAATAATACTTATCAATCTCCAAAACCGGCATCGACTCCCACTTATCAGAGCCTTCATACTTAACCTCAACCAAATACCTGGACAATAATTTCTCCTGCCAATCTTCAGCAGTTAAGTCGTCTCCTCGATAGTTTGGCTGAATAAAATATTTAAAAAGCGGAGGCTGGCCTTCTAGCAACTCCCCTTCAACACTCGTCGGCCCCACCACCATCCACTGTGTACTGGTCTTAACATAAGGCATATCCTCTGTATGAAACGAGGGGATAATCTGAAAGCCGCCGATCTGGTCAATTCTCGAAGTTGAGACATCAATAACCCCGGCATGGTTAGCACGGATACGACCGGGTGCGGCAAAATTTGTCCCGTAAAAACGGCCAACCCCAACAATGGGCTGCAAGACCTCGGCCACCACCTCACTCTTACCGGAAAGATAAGTCACAATAACTTTGCCGCCAAACTTATTTTCAAAAACAATCTCTCGCGGCAAAACCGGTCGATTTACAATAATATAGTAAGTCTCCCCTATGCGCGGGGGGCCAGTAGGGAATATTTTGCTCCCAACATATGGGGCAAAGCCGCCGCCAAAAATGCCTATCCCGCCAGGTATATCTGTATAGATTGAAGAGTCCGGGCTTAAGAAAGAGCGATAAGTCTCTGGCGGACTCAAAAACTCTTTAGGCAAGAGGGAAAAGACCTCGCGGGAAGAACCGACCTTAAGATGGATCGCGTTAACTGCGCTGGCTGCCACTTCACCAGAGGGGACCCAGCTGGCTGCCATATAACCGTTCTTGCTCACCTTGGCTGTTGGATAGATGACCGAGCCAAGTTTTTGCCAGCTCTCGCCAGCATCTTGACTTACCGCAATCTCTCCGCCTTGGGAATTAACTATTTTTAAACGATAAATCTCGTCAGCAAATGAGGAAGAAACCAAAGCAAAACAAATTACGAAACCTGCGACTAAACGTCGCGGTTTCCAAAAATGTTCCTTCATTAGCTCCTCAAATATTCGGTTAAGGTCCGGACCATCACTCCGGTAGCGCCACCAGAAAGATAGCCGCGGCCTTTATCAAGATAAGCAGTCCCGGCAATATCAACATGGACCCAAGGTGTATCCTCGGCAAAAAGCTCTAAAAAGAGCCCGCCAATCGCGGTCCCTGCCTTGCCCGTTTCAGTACAGTTTTTCATATCCGCAATGTCACTCTTTGAATAATCCTTATATTCTTCAAGCAAGGGGAGCTGCCAGAGCTTTTCCCCGGCTCTTTTACCGGCCTCAACTACTTTATCCAGCAATTCCTGATTATTCCCCATCACCCCTGAAGCCGCATCCCCTAAGGCGCTGACACAAGCCCCAGTTAAGGTAGCCACATCTATAATCTTTTTCACCTTGAGGACTTTTCTGGCGTAGCCGATCCCGTCAGCCAAGACCATTCTCCCCTCGGCATCGGTTGAAATGATCTCAATCGTCTTGCCAGTGAGCGAGCCGACAACATCACCAGGCTTTTGAGCCTGACCGTCAGGCATATTTTCACAACAAGGGAGTATCCCCACCACATTCTTGCGGATTTTAAGGCGTGAGATCGCCCGCATCGTCTCAAGAACAGCCGCTGCCCCTGACATATCTGTCTTCATCTCCCACATCTTGCGCGACGGCTTGATAGAAACCCCACCAGAATCAAAGGTAATCCCCTTCCCCACTAAAGCGATTTCAGGCTTACCTTTACCGTAATGCATAATAATAAACTGGGCAGGCTCTTTTGACCCCTTAGAAACAGAATAGTAAGCTTCCATCCCCAACTTTTTGGCCTGCGCCAAGGAGAGGACAGTGGTTTTTACCCCTTCAACTTTTTTTGCTTCAGCAGCCAGATAAGATGGAGTGACTTTATTTGACGGGCCATTGACCAGGTCGCGCGCCCGATTAACCGACTCGGCAATGATGTGCCCAACCCTATAGCCATCAAGAATCTCTTTAATTTTAGCCTTGGCAATCTCAACAATAATCAACTCATCAACCTGAAAAAAGCGCTCATCCTTGACCGTAGCATAACCCGCATAATGGTAAGAGCCGATCACACTCCCCTCCACCAAAACCTGGGCAGCTTCAGGAAGTTTCAGCCCTCCAGCCCCTCCCCCATGAATAATCGTGGCCACTACTTTAGCCTTAATCTTTTTAGCTTGAGAGAGCGCGGCAGCCGCCACCTTTCTCGCCCGATCAAAATCAAAATCTGCTGATTTGCCGAGTCCAACAACTAAAACCTGCGTAGCAGGAAGCCTTCCTTGAGTATGAACAATATTAGTCTCGCAGAGTTTGCCGGTAATCTCCCCGTCTTTAATTAAGCCGGAAATCGCCCCTTTAAGTTTTTTATCAATTGCCCCTGTGGCGCCGCCAGGATCTTTTATCCCCTCAAATAAATTAACAACCAACAAATCGCATTTAATCTTATCAACCGGGATGTTCTGGATTTTTATTTTCATATTTTTACTCCTTCAGGAAAAAAGATAGGGATCTCCCGGTTGGCCGACTCGGTGCTATCTGACCCATGGACTAGATTTTTGATGATTTTGTCTTCAGTAAAAATATTTTCCTCTCTAAGGTCGCCACGGATGGTGCCTGGCTCCGCCTTCCTGGGGTCAGTCGCCCCCATTAGTTCACGCAAACGCAAAATCGCCCCCTCGCCTTCAACTATATTGGCCACAATTGGGCCGGAAGTGATAAATTTGATTAAACCAGGATAAAAAGGTTTACCTGCGTGGACAGAATATAATTCTTTGGCCACTGACTCGCTTACCTGGATTTTTTTTGATTCAACAATCATTAAGCCGGCTGTTTTTACCCGCGCTTTTATATCATCAACCAAATTTCTGGCAACGCCGTCAGGCTTTACGAGGAGTAAGGTTTTTTCGCGCACGCTTTATTGCCTCCTTAACACGGCTAGGGGCTGTCCCACCAAGAATATCCTTAGCCAGAACCGAGCTTTGCACTGACAATATCTTAGTTGCGTCATAGCCAAATTCCGGACAAAACTGTTTAAGTTGTTTAAGCGATAAATACTCCAGCTGCATATTGGACTCTTCACAGTAAGAGACCAGCTTGCCGACAATCTCATGCGCTTCACGAAAAGGAACCCCGCGATTAACTAAATAATAAGCCAGATCAGTGGCAGTTAGAAAACCACACTTAGCGGCCTTATCCATTTTTGCGGTGTTGAGCGTGACCGTGGCCACCATCTCAGCAAAAATCTGCAGGGTCGCCTTAACCGTATCAACCGCACCAAAAACCGCCTCTTTGTCTTCCTGCAAATCGCGGTTATAAGCGAGCGGCAACCCCTTCATTACAGTTAAGAGCCCCATTAGGTGGCCATAGACCCGGCCGGTCTTGCCGCGGGAGAGCTCCGCCATATCCGGGTTTTTCTTTTGCGGCATGATGGAAGAGCCGGTGCTGTATTGGTCGCAGAGCTCAATAAAATCAAATTCATCACTTGACCAGATAATCAGCTCCTCGGAAAAACGGGAGAGGTGCATCATAATCATGGAGCTAGCTTGAAGAAAATCAATTGCAAAATCACGGTCAGAGACCGCGTCCAAACTATTTCTGGAAATCTTCTCAAAACCAAGCTCCTTAGCCAAGCCTTCCCGATCAATCTTGAAATTTGTTCCAGCCAAGGCGCCAGAACCTAAAGTCATGACATCTGCCTCGCTCCGCACACACTCAAGCCGCTTTTTGTCCCGCTCAAACATTTCATAATAAGCCATCAAGTAATGGGAAAAGAGGATCGGCTGGGCCTTTTGCATATGAGTATAGCCGGGCATAATCACTTTAATATTTTTCTCTGCCAGGTCCAGCAAGACTTCCTGCAGGTTAATAAGCAGGGTTGTAACTAAAAGGCATTCATCACGGACAAACATACGGAAGTCAGTCGCTACCTGGTCATTTCTGGAGCGGCCGGAGTGAAGCTTTTTACCGCAATTGCCAACTTTATCTATCAAAAGGGTCTCGATATTCATATGGATATCTTCCAGCTGCGGCAAAAGTTTTACCTTGCCGGAATCCAGTCCTTTGCCAATCTCTGTTAGGGCCTTAGTGATCTTGGCGCTCTCTTGGCTGGTGAGGACACCTGCCTTAACTAGGGTTTTGGCATAAGCCACACTCTGGCCAATGTCATATTTGTAAAGACGGACATCGTAATGAACTGAAGCTGAAAACGCCTCGGCAGATTTCGCCATTGATTTCGAAAACCGTCCTGCCCACAATTTCTTGTTCTGTTCTGTCTTTTTTGTCCTTTTTGCCATAATTATCCCCCTTCGTGCGCTTGGTGCTCTTAGTGTTTTTGTGGTAAAAAGAAAAAACAAACCACTAAGGCACAAAGGACACTAAGATCACTAAGAATCACAATTATTGTAGCATTTCCCAAAAACAAAATCAGGTGAAATTTGTGGAAAAAATTATTTTAGCTTTGCCTGCACCTTAATAGGCAGACCAAAGAGGTTAATAAAGCCTTCGGCATCCTTTTGGTTGTAAATCTCATCTTTTTCAAAAGTTGCCAAATCAGGACTATAAAGCGACTTTTTGGCTTTGCGGCCGACAACCAGACAATTGCCTTTATAAAGCTTTAAGCGAACAACACCGGTCACATTAACCTGGGTCTTCTCAATAAAAGCATCTAAAGCTTCTTTGAGCGGCGTAAACCACTGGCCATTGTAAACTAATTCGGCATAGCGCTGACCAGCTTGAAGCTTATAGTGCAGGACATCCTTATCAAGAGTGATTGACTCAAGTGCTTGATGCGCAGCGTATAAAATAGTGCCGCCAGGTGTTTCATATACCCCGCGGGATTTAATGCCAACCAAGCGGTTTTCCACAACATCAACTCTGCCGACCCCATTCTTCCCGCCAATTTTATTTAATTCTTTAATTAAAGCAACCGGAGCTAACTTTTTGCCGTTAACTTTAACCGGCTCGCCCTTAACAAACTCAACCTCAACATATTCTGCTTTAGCCGGCGCTTTCTCCGGTGAATTGGAAAGGATAAACATCTCTTCTTTTGGCTCAAACCAGGGATCTTCCAAAATTCCCCCTTCATAGCTGATGTGCCAAAGGTTGCGGTCTGATGAATATGGTTTTTTCTTGGTTACAGGGACAGGGATCCCATGCTTCTTGGCATAATCAATCGCTTCTTCTCGTCCCTTAATATCCCACTCCCGCCAAGGAGC